>Ga0206944_1057_pt1 | contig 22153 bp, 20 predicted proteins | sample Alteio_BWOrgHeat_4_FD_152978 | JGI IMG/M metagenome (GOLD analysis project Ga0206944, IMG submission 152978) | Enriched cells from forest soil in Barre Woods Harvard Forest LTER site, Petersham, Massachusetts, United States -... | ecosystem: Environmental > Terrestrial > Soil > Temperate forest > O... | reverse complement strand
CTACAGGACCTATAGCAAGCACTCTCGCTTAATCCATAGCTCTTTCCCAAATGGAAATAAGTTCGATATTCCCTTAAGTACTCTAAGGCCATCAGAAGCTTATCCTCTATGCTTAGCCCACCCTTTCTTCCAGCCTTTCGGTACCTATTATTCCTTGCCTTCTCTAACACCCTTATCATTTTTTCTTCCAAAAAAAGTAAAAGGGAATACCTGACAATATGAGCAGAAGACCCATTCCAGAATTTCGCAAATCGCCAATAAAGATATAAACGATAAAGAGGATCGCAATCAATACATAAAGCAAGGGTGTAAAGGGATATCCCCAAATTTTAGCCGGTCTATCGGCCACTGCCATTTTTTTTCTTAAGATAAATAGACTAAAGATTGTCAGCGCATTAAATAAAAGAGAGCCAAATATGGCATAGGTCAACAAATCGCTATATGTGCCGCTAAGTGTTAGCAAAGAGGCAAAAATGCACTGATACACTAAGGCTGTAGAGGGCGTTTCATACTTAGGGTGAATTTTGCCCATTCCTTCAAAAAACAAACGATCTTTAGCCATCGAATAATAAAGTCTTGCGCTTAAAAGGATGATACCGTTGATGCAGCCAAAGGTTGAAATTAAAATGGCGATGACGATAAAGACTTTTCCAAAGTTTCCAAGCACAAGTTCTGCAACGGTTGCTGCAATGCGCCCTTCAGGGACTTGCGCCATCTGATCGATCGGCACGATGTATAAATAGGCAACAGTTGAGAGCGTATAAAGGATGGTAGTTAAAGAGGTGCCAATTAATAATGCCAAGGGCAAATTTTTGCGTGGGTTTCTGATCTCTTCTGCGACAAAAGAGACTGAGTTCCATGCGTCGTAGGCAAATAAAGCCTTTGACATGGCGACGGCAAATGCAGCAAAAAAACTAAGATTGAGCGTTTCGTTGATTTTGGGTGTAAAAACAGGGGTGAAATTGTGAACTGATCCACCTCCAAAAATAAAAACGATGGCGATTAAAAATAAAAGGGCCGCGACCTTGGAAACGGTGAAAATATTTTGCACCAAAGCGCCAAGCTTAATTCCTTGGATGTTGAGGATACTTAAGATAATGATCGCACAAATAGCGATAAGTTGCACTGAACTAATGGAAAATAGGGAATTGGCATAGAGGATTTGCGATTCAGCGATAATAGGGAAAATTGCGCCAAGATATTTGGCAAAAGCAATGGAGACGGCGGCAATGACACCGGATTGGATGACTAAAAAGGCTGTCCATCCATATAAAAAGCCCACAATGGGGGAATAGGCCATGCGCAAAAAGACATAAGGTCCTCCCATTTTAGGAATGGCTGCGGCAAGTGAACCAAGACTTAATGCCCCACAGATTGTAAACAATCCGCCCAATAGCCACATTAAGATCAGAAGACCTGGCGTTTGGATATAGGTGCTCATGATAGCAGGAGCTATGAAAATACCGGAGCCAATCATCGAACCGACGATTAGGGTCGTGGCGTCAAAGACTCCAAGGGGATTGCGATGGTGAGTATTGCCATTAGACATGTGCCGATCTTATTCGCAATCAATTTTGAATTTCAAGTTATATTTTTAAACGAAAGTAGATGTTGTTTTTTTTTGTTATAATAATATTTTGTAATTTTACAAAATCAATATTTGAAGTTAAATCTTTTTTTGAGGGCTATCGATTATAAACGTTTAATGTGTGTATAAGTAAATTTGACTACCCTTTTTTACAGCAAAAAAAATTGACTAAAATATCTTGCCGCATTAATTGCCACCTTAGCTTTGAAGCTAATTTACGATCGCAATCTCGTATTTTTGAGTTTTGTAAATGGTTCCTAATACACCTCAAGACCTCTTTTCTTTCAATCGGAAATCCTATCTTCCATTTTTTTTCAAAGGTCTTTAGCTTTGCGATAAGAATGTCGATATGAATTTGGTGCTTTACCTCCAACACACAGTCGTCTTGCAAAGATTTTAATTTTGTAAAAGCTTTTAGGCCTAATTGCCATATATTTTTAGTTAAAGAAATATGAGTCAAAATCTTGGCGGCATAGTAAAGAACTACTTTCGCTTGCTTTCCATTATTCTCTAATAAAGCGATCCGATTTTCAATTTTTAAAATGTCAGTCTCATTTTTCAGATCGATTTTGCATAAGAAGACGTCAGCTTTTTGTCGATAATAAATAGGTGAATTGTCATTTAAGGAAATTGAGAGCAAAATCTTTTTAGGATCTTCATTTTCGAATACATTTGCTATATCAAATATATAGCATTTTAAAATCTGTGATTTAATTATAAGTATATCTATTGTGGAGGTGTCTCTGTTTAATTCTCCTCTTCTCGCCTCTAGGAGTAGGTGTTCAATTTCATGCAACTCAGTGTATATTCCATGAGTATACTTATAACGTTTAGAATGTAGATCGCGGCCCTTGGATAATTTTAGAAAGGCAATCTGAGTTTGCAACTTGTTGAGTCTTTTCTCACAATAGGTTGTCAAGTGTTTATGAGTGTGCAACGACCTATTTGATTGTGCATTTGGAAAGGTTAAAGACATTGATTGCTCACCACAAAAAACTGTGCGATTTTGGTTAGCTTTTAAGTCGATAACTGGGGTAGATAAAATATCGCTCGCTTCATTTTTTTCAAGGTTTATATCGGTTCCAAATACTCCTGCGCCAAGCTTTGCTGTTGCAGCTGCTGTTTCTAAGTTTAATGTCGCCTCTTGGGCTAGAATTTGCAAAGTTACATTTGGAGGCTGGTGGCGGATGTTAAGGCGTAAACTCTCTTTACCCTCTTTATCGCTTCCCGAACTTTGTGAACTTTCTAAGCTTACTGAAACCTGACCGGGAAGCCTTTCAGTGTCGCCATTTGAACGAGGAGTGGCTATATGGACGGTAATTTTCGGAATCCTCATAGATTCCCCCATAGATTCCCCCATAGATTCCTTTGTATGAAAGGTTTCTGCTCTCCTGAGGTTAAATTGCAAAGATTGAAGATGACTAAGGCGATGTAGTGTCATTTGGATAATCTCTTGAAAGTTATATATACAACTAGCCAAATTTCAAGCAAAGCAATTATCCTAAAAACGGCAGTTGGAGACGCTAACTTGACACAACCTTCTGAACTGCAGTCACATTTTGATGGGGTGGTCCTTCACCATTTGGGAATGTCCCACCCCATTGCAAAGTGATTCTAATTCAAGATCTTGCATTAATTTGCCATCTCGAACTGCCGTTTCTAGGTTTAACAAAAATCAAACTTTGCCCCGTTTCTGGATCACCCTAGAAGTGAGTTTACCTCAATCGCCAGGAACCGTTCCACAAACTGTTGGGGAGCTCATACGGTTCTCTTCATAATCGCTTTTACACAGCTGTTTAAAAGATGGCTCACTTGGGCTTGGGCAAAGCTATATGGCGGGGTAGAGGTTTAACTGCACTATTCAAGGTCTTAAGTTTTTTGCAAAAAAACACTTGCCTTATGAGTTAAAATAGTTTTAAATGTCCATCAATCTTATGTTCATGCAGGAGGAATATCGTGGCGCTAAAGAAAACTGAGATCGACAAATTTAAAAAGAAATTACAAGATCTACGCAGCAAGCTTTCCCATTCAGTGCAAGGGTCAACAGCTGAGGTGAAAAAAGTGGATGAGGGCACAGGGTATTCTCAACACCAAGCAGATCAAGGCACCGATGACTTTGATCGAACAATTAGCCTTGAGGTGACCTCTTGCGAATATAATATCTTGCGCCAGATCGATCGGGCACTTGAAAAAATCGAAGAAAATACCTATGGCATTTGCGATGTGACTAACGAGGCAATTCCTCTTGCTCGCCTTGAAGCTGTCCCTTATGCGACGATGACAGTAAAAGCGCAAGAGCAACTTGAGAAAGGATTAATTTAAAAATCCATAGTCGATGAATAGATTTTTGCCTCTTTGGATCGGACTTTTAGTGTTGATAGCAGACGTTGCTACCAAATATTTGACTCATCATTATTTGCCGTTAATTGGAATAAGTACTTTCCTGTATCCATATGGGGGGATTGCAGTCTTTCAAGACTTTTTTGGCATTGATTTTTCTATTAATCACCATATCAATACGGGCGCTGCTTGGGGGCTTTTTAAACAATACCAGCTTCCACTTCTTTATTTGCGCATGGGGCTGCTTTTCTTTTTAATTGTCTTTGCCACGCGTTTTAATAAAAACTCTAAATGGGATATTCCTTTTGCTCTGATTATTGCAGGGGCAATTGGCAATATTTTGGATTATTTTCTTTATGGCCACGTGATCGATATGATTCACTTTGTCCTTTGGGGATACGATTTTCCCGTATTCAATCTTGCCGATAGTGCCATTTTCTTAGGGATATTTTCTCTATTTTTTCTTTCCAAAGCCGATAGTTCCAATGGAACTCGTTGTAATAAAATATGACTATACAACAGATTAAAAGAGAAAACGCTCCCGTTGCCATGGAAGCGTCTAAATGGTTATCTATTCAAGTACTGCTAGATGAAGTTGAAATGGAGGATTTAGTCAGTGCGATTTGCTTATCTTTTGAAAAGTCTGCCCTTTATTATCTTGGCAGCGTCGTTTTAAAGGATCAGTGGATGATAACTTTATCTGACTTTTTAACGTGTTATGGTGACTATGTCAAAAGTCTTAAAAATAGCCAATTGCCAAATCCTTCCGATTATAAGAAGATTTTTTCAGCGGCGCTTTCTGCCAATTCATCAGCGCTTTATGCACTAATCTTAAATGCAGAGAAATATTTACTAAGAGCTGCCAAACCGATTATTCAGCTGCAGCCCCTTGAGATCCACTATTCCATTGAAGATAAAAAATTTAGGCCTCTTGTGTTCGGGCAAGAATGCATTTCATGGGGAGTTCAATTTTCCTATCCACAAATATATCTGGATGTGGAGAGTAAGCAAGTGGTAAAAACGCAAGATCTTAAAAGTGATTTAAACCGCAGCCTTTTTAATATGATCCAAAAGTGGGTGAGAAGTCATACCATTCCCACACCTTTTGTAGTAGAGGGTAAGTTGCAAAATGTGCCGATGCGCCTTGGAAAGCGATGTTTACCTTGGATTAATCTTCATCCTGGCTTGCTTGGAAAGGGGGTTTTAGTCAAGCAATGAAACAAGAGGCACTTATTAAAAAGATTCAAGAGCGCTTTATACAAAAAAAATGGACGCTTACACTTGCAGAATCTTGTACAGGAGGGGCAATTGCAGCCTCTCTTACCAAACTTTCCGGCTCCTCTCAATATTTCCTAGGGTCTCTTGTGACCTATTCCAACGCCTTTAAAATCGATTGGTTAGATATAGAGGCTTCTTTGATTCAGACCTATGGAGCTGTAAGTGAGGAAGTGGTGAAGGCTATGGTAAAGGGTCTACTCAAAAGAACAAAAAGTGATTTTGGCATCGCCGTTTCGGGTATTGCAGGCCCTCTTGGTGGGACAAGTGAAAAGCCTGTCGGCACTGTATGGATCGCAGTAGCCAATGGGGATTTTTCCACTCAAACATTGTTATTATCAGCTATTGGGAATCGAGAAGCAATTATCGAAGAGGCAACAGTTTCGGCTTTAAAGCTGCTAATAGAATTTACAAACTAAAGGCATATATATGGGACTCTGGTCAAAAAAATTGCTTTCCGAATTTACGCTGGATAAGCAAATACAAGGTAAAGGGTTTAATCGCGCCTTAACGACCTTTGATCTCATTATGCTGGGAATTGGGTGTGTGATAGGGGCGGGTCTATTTTCTATTACAGGGATAGCAGCTGCGCAAAATGCGGGTCCGGCGATCGCAATTTCTTTTGTTTTAGCAGCATTTGGCTGTCTTTTTGCAGGACTTAGCTATTGTGAACTTGCTGCGATGATCCCAATTTCTGGAAGCGCATATTCCTACGCTTATGCCTCGCTAGGAGAGCTTGTAGCCTGGATTATCGGTTGGGATTTAATTCTTGAATATGCAATTGGTGCAAGCGCTGTGGCAATTAGTTGGTCGGCTTATGCAGTCTCTTTTGCTAAAGACCTTGGCATCTTAATCCCTGAGTGCTTTAGCGCATCTCCTTGGCAGATTTTTTCCCTTTCAGGGGATAGGTTTTGCTATGGGGCTGCAAATATTCCGGCAGCTTGCATCGTCATTGCCATCTCTTTGCTTCTTATGAGGGGAATTAAACAATCATCCATCGTCAATACGGTTTTCGTGATGATTAAAGTGACAATTGCGCTTATTTTCATTTGTGTGGGCGCTTTTTATGTGAATGTAGAGAACTATTCTCCTTTTATTCCGGAAAATACTGGCGTTTTTGGCGAGTTTGGCTTAAGCGGCATTTTACGCGCTTCTGGAGTGTTGTTTTTTGCCTATATTGGATTTGATAGCGTCTCGACGACTGCATTTGAAGCTAAAAATCCTCAAAAAAGCGTTCCAAGAGGTATTTTAGGTTCTCTTTTCATTTGTACAATCATTTATATCCTCTTTTCAATCGTTTTAACAGGACTTGTGAACTACAAGGAGTTAGGGGTGGCAGCGCCAGTTGCGTTAGCGATTTCAAAGACCCCTTATCCATGGTTGCAGTGGCTGATTAAGCTTGCTGTATTAGCAGGACTTACATCTGTGATGCTCGTTCTTTTGCTTGGACAATCGCGGATATTTTATGCCATGGCAAGTGATGGCCTACTTCCGAAGCGTTTCACGCAGCTGCACAAAGAGTTTAAGACCCCATGGGTTTGCAATATAGTGTTACTGATCGGCGTATCCCTCATTGCAGCTTTTGTGCCGATCACTGTGATTAGCCATACGACGAGTATTGGCACATTGTTTGCCTTTGTGGTTGTGTGCGCAGGAGTGATAATTTTGCGCGTGCGCCATCCGGATCATCCAAGGACCTTTAAGGTGCCTTTATTTCCCTACATCCCGCTTCTTGGAATTGCGACATGCTTGCTAATGATGTTTTCACTTGATATAATGACGTGGGTGCGACTTTTTATCTGGCTTGCGATCGGTCTTGTCATTTACATCGCATATGGGAGAAAACATAGTATTAAAAATGTTGGCCAATGAAAACGCAATTTAATAAAGAGGAGATTGTTCTTTTTTTAAAAGAATTGCGAGGAGAGATCATCTTAAAATTTGAAGAGATGGAACCAAATCATCGATTTAAAAAAGAGTCTTGGGAGCACCATACAGGCGGCGGCGGAGAGATCTCTTTAATTCGAGGAGATGTCTTTGAAAAGGCGGCTGTGAATTGGTCGCAAGTGTCAGGCCCTAAATTTCCAATGCAAGATGCCGAAGGGCCCTTTTATGCGACGGGGCTTAGTCTTATCACTCACATGGCAAATCCACATGCACCGACCGTGCATATGAATATCAGGTATATTGAAACAGAGTCAAAGTGGTGGTTTGGTGGGGGGTATGACTTAAGCCCTCTTGGATTCACGTATGATGAAGATACTACCCATTTTCATCAAGTGGCAAAAAGCAATTTGGATAAGGCAGGATATGCTCTTTATCCTGAATTTTCTAAGAATGCTAAAGAGTATTTCTATATTCCCCATTGGAAAAAAGAGAGGGGAGTTGGCGGCATTTTTTTTGATCACTACAACACCGGCAATGCTCAGCAAGACTTTTCCATGTGGAAAAGTGTTGGAAAGACATTCTTAGATGCGATCATGCCGATTTATCTGCGCCGGATATCGATTCCCTACACGGCAGAAGATAAGAAAATGCAACTTGCCGCTCGCGCGCATTATGTGGAATTTAATTTGTTATACGATAGAGGCACCCGCTTTGGATTTTTATCAGGAGGCAATCCAAAGGCCATTCTTTGTTCAATGCCTCCTACAGCAACATGGTGAAATAGATGCAAGAAGAAATGAAGCAAGAAGAAATGAGGTTTGTGTATTCAAAAAATATTTTTAAATTTATGCAGACAATTCAAGGTGAAATCAGAGCCATACTCTCTAAAGAGATAGGTCTTAAAGTTGTGAAAGACCGTTTTTTTAATGTGAGCAAGTCTGCATCTTACCCGATAAAGGTGCGCATTTTTAATCACAGAAGAAAGCTTGGGTTTTTTGATCCCGATTTTTTGGAACTTGGCTTTCATGAGTGTTTAATGCGCTCAAGTAATGAGCAACTTAAAAATATCATCCGCCATGAGATTGCGCACTATATCGCCTACATTAACCATGGTAAGTACGTTCTGCCACATGGAGCGGAATTTTTGGCCCTTTGCGAGAGGCTTGGATGGGGAAAAGAGGTGTCTGCAGCGACAATGGCTTTAGACGATATCCAAGAAGAAATTCTCCAAGAGAGCGGGGTCTTACGCAAAATTCAAAAGCTCATGTCACTTGCTGCAAGCAACAACCCCCATGAGGCAGAACTTGCGATGGTAAAATCCCAGCAGCTTTTATTAAAGCATAATATCGATGAAAAATATGTGGGAAATGATGATGACGAAAAAATGATTTTAAAAAGAATCATGAAACAAAAAAAAGACAATGCCAAGATGCAATCGATTGCAAATATTTTGCAGACTTTTTTCGTCTCGACTGTTTACACAAGGGCTGACGATTACATCTATCTTGAAATCTTGGGAACTTCTCTCAACGTAGAAATTGCCGAATATGTCGCAGCTGTTTTGGATCAAGAATTTGATAGAATGTGGGATTTTGCAAGGACCAATGAAATACCCCTAAAAGGGCAAGTGGCAAAAAATTCTTTCTTTCGGGGGGTAGCTCGGGGCTATTGCGATAAAATCCAGGCGCTTAAACGAGACTACGACCCCTTGAATTCCAATGCCTTAATTGTCCTTGAGAAGAAGCTGCAAGAAGCTGTCGATATGGCATATTCTCGTCTAACATCTCGCAACAGACAAGTGAGGTATTGCAGTACCTCTTCTGCTTTAGGGGAGCGTATGGGAAGAAGTCTAAATATCAATCCAGCGCTTAATGAAAAGGCAAAGAATCAACAGTTACTTCTCTCTTGACGAATTAGCTTTAAGTTTTGTATACTTGCCTTTTTCAGTTAATCACAAGCTTGAAGGTATATAATGGCTAAAGAAGAAGCAGTAAAAGCAAAAGTAAAGCGTCCAACACCCTTAAAGAGGGACTTACAAAACGAAAAGCGCAGATTGCAGAACAAAGCATTTAAATCGCAGGTTAGAACTGCCGTTCGCGCATTTGAAGAAACCCTTGAGAAGGGCGATAAAGCACTTGTGCAGCAGCGTCTTGATACGGTCTACAGCTTGATGGACAAAGGTGTAAAGAACGGCGTTTATAAATTAAACAAATCCAGCCGCACCAAATCCCGTCTTGCCGCGCGCAGCTGTTCTAAATAATCGCATGAAACGGCCAACTTAAGTTGGCCAATTGACATAAGCTCTTGAATTAGAAACACTTTCGGTGTAAATGCTTCTGATTCAAGAGATTGAGCTAAAGCCCCTTTCCACCTTTTGCCCTATTGCGCTGATCCATTTGCTGAGCTGTCGGGAAGTGATTGAGCTCGCCCCAAAGGGTGTGAGCTGGGCTCATGATTTGACAGCGCTGCGAGCAGGGTTGAACGAGGCGGCGCCCTTTGATGTTATAACTCTCTCCTTTAAGCGAGATGGCAGGCACTTTAGTTTCTCCCATAGCAAAACTGAGCGTAAAGGGTGTCCCTGCGAGGTGATTGATCATCGATTCCACGCAAATTCTTGTGTTTAAGACTTTCAATATTTTAGTAATCTGCTCTAACAATTGCTCACTCAATTGATGAAAGTTTCCCGCTTCAACAAGACCGATGCCATTCGCAATCAAATTAATGCGCTCTTGTAGTTTTTGACTTGCTTTTTGCGCACGCGGATTCATCGGTTTTGAGGTGATATCATCACAACTTTTTTGCAGCTGATTTTGTTCAACTTTTAAATGTTCGGCAATACTTGCTCGATATGAGGCAAGGATTTCAGGATGCACATTTGAGGGATCCCGGCAAATCGCTGCAAAAATTTTCTCCCCTATGTAATTGATCACTCCTTGTTCCTCTTCTTTGGGTTGATCTAAGACATGTAAATAAAACCCTGGATTTTCGTTGATGAGAGATTCAAATTCCGATGTCAGCGACCAGCTGTCTCTTTCATTTAGCTGCTCATATTTGCTGCGCGCTTCAAGAAACGCGCCTGTAGCCAATAAAAACGCTTGACTTGGCACTGGATCACCCTGAAGAATTTTATAGGTAAAGGAGACAAAAACTTCATTTTTCTCTCTTGCTGGATAGAGATCAAAATGGTTTCCACTAAAGCCAATTCCAAGGATCGGCAATTGTGGATTGGTTGTCTGTTGAAACCTCTTTGCCCAATCGACACATTTGGCTAATTCTCGATCAAAAATGGGGTAGATGCGATCTAGCAACGCCTGCTCCTCTGCATTGGGAGTAAACGGCAAGTCTTCTGTGACATGCAGCCGGATATAGTTACAGATCTTAAAATTATGAATTCGCTTCATCATTGCGTCTGAAATGGCGACGTCTTTTAGAAGGTAGCGAAAAAGGGATTCTACAAAACCTGTTTGGATAGAATACTCGACAAGATCCCACTTTGGTTGATGATGAGCCTCGCAATGCGTCCACCACACCTCTGTATCGACAAATAAAAGAGCTGGAAGGGCGGCTTTTAAGGCCGTAAAGACCTCAACGCGTTCGATAAACCCCTTAAATATAACTTCTAAATTTTGAATAAATTGCTGAGCAGCGTCAAAGCGATTGACCCGTTTTTGTCCATCAGCAGCAGAGCCTGCCATAATAGCCCCATCCAAGGTGTCATGGGAATAACCAAAGTTATGGGCCACATCAAAACGCCAGTGGAGACTGCGTCCTTGGGAGATATAATCTTCGATTAGGCGATCAAAGAGCGTCAAAAGTTTGGGTTCATCGGGTGTATTTAAGGCTATTTTTCTTTGAATGACTTTAAAAAAATCATAGGAAAAAAACTGGCGAACTAAGCTTTCTAAAAATGTAGAAACAGAAAAAGTTTCATTTATTGCAAATTTTGCGACAAATGCACAAATTCTTTCCTCTATTTCCACTTGCCTCATCTCTTCGATAGAAGCGACTGGGACAGCTCTTCCTTCATTAAAATTATCTAAAGACAATTGATGTAAAGCTGCAAATATGGGCCTTGACATAGTTTCAAGTTTATCGATGGGCATCACACCAAACTGCTGGACTAACACCGGAATAAAATTTACAAATGCTTGCATTTGTGGTGGCACTGCCTGGGTTATTTCCTGAATGATTAGAGGATAAATGCTCTTTACTGTCTTTTCGACTTGATGCATTTGACGCGCAAAAAACTCAAAGTAAAGGGGGGATTTATCTTCTTCTCTTATTTGGCTGATCGCGTTAAATAATGTATTAAATGTCGTTGGATTTATATGGCGAAGCGTTTCAAATACAATACGAACAGTGTGATCGACTTCGTTATTTGTTAAATGGGCTTCATGCAACCAAAGCCCCTGATTTTGCAAGAAAATGCGGAAATAGCAAGTTAACTCCTTGGTACGCGAAAAGCTTTCAGGGTTAGTCACATCTTGCAATGCAATAATGGCTATACGCCCTTTTGACAAAAAATTGAAATTTTGAGACGCGTTTGGGACTGTGTTTCCATACCATGTAAAAATTTTCTCGACGACTTCAGCTACTTTACAGCGCTCTGCATAATTTTGAAGGACTCTATACTGATCCGCTTGACATAAGCTTGAAAGGAGGGCAGTTGATATTATACTCATATGATCTCTAATTTCGGAATAAAATAGCCATCATCATAACCCCGCATGATCATTCATGGCAATGGGTCTATTGAAGAATTTGTAAAAATCTGATGTATATTGTATAAAATATCTTATGCCGATTTTGGCCTTTTTGCTCTTAGCACAAACCGTGTGAAACATGTCACCCAATCGGTGAATTAATAAGTTTTTAGGATGAAAACAAGAGGAATGTATGATACCCCCCCGTCATGATTATTACGCGTTTAGCTTTGCATATCAATCTCCTAGTCAAAAATCTGATAAAGACGGGGGCCGTTCCATAGCGAGTGATCCGCAAGCACAAGTAAAGCTTCTCTACCGCGATGGGAAGACAAGTGTTAGTCAGTCAATTTCAGGTGTGGATTGGGATGTAGTAAATAGCCTTTGGCTCAAAAAACTCAATTCCATTAAGTGCCAATCTTCTGATTTTTCTGTAAAACATTTGTTTTTAGCCGTTGCCACAGAGGCTTTTTCTTCAAATTGGAGAGCATTAAAAATGGAGTTGCTCAGTCGCTTAGCTGCAGAATTAAGTCAAACTCATTTCAAAAAAGAGCTAAATGAATATTTGATCCCTCTCTCTCTTATGCAGCTTTTACCAAATAGTCGCCTCATAACAGATTTAAAAACAAAAGATGAATGTGACCCTTATGCAAAAGAGGTCATCGATTGTATCAATACGCTTCCAAGCGAAGCTGATGACAATGACGGCGTTGCAATAGCTGCCGAGTTGTTTAAAACTTGTCACACTGTCTATGAGCTATTTCTTAAATTCGAACAACAACTAGAAGAACTAAGATCAAATGATGACTCTTCGCAAAGTATGTCTTTCTTCCAAGGAGGAGTACAAGAAGATCAAAAGCCATTGTCTTCACCTAGGCTAACAAGTGGCAAGTCTCTCATTACCTATTATGACAATATTAGACCGCTGCTTAAAAGTTTGGTAAGCAAGGTGAAATTGTCTGCAAAGGTTGAGGAATTATTTGATATGATAGATGGGAAAGCGATGTCTGATGATCAGGACGTCATCATTTTTCGTATCCAATGGACCAATGTCAAGAATTCATATCGAGATAGAAGTCGTCAGGAAAGACCCCAAAGTCCAAGCGGCCCTTGCCAAAGTCCACGAGGCAGCCCTTGCCAAAGTCCACGAGCACATCAAAACAATCCACCAATGTTGCAAGCAAGCAGTCAAACAAGCAGTCAAGGAAGGGAAAAAAGCTGTATGGAAGGCGGTTTTAGGGAAGGTTTCAGAGAAGGCTCCCATGCATCAACCATCTCGAACTGCCGTTTCTAGGATGATTTAAAAGGCTTCCGGTCACTTTTTCTGCCCTTTTACTTAAGTAGCTGATGTCTTGGGCTTAAGTTGGTGAAAAGTGCCGAAGTCGGGAGCTGATGTCGTGGGCTTAATTGGAGTGTTCTCGTGCCTATTTGCTACGCTTACTACCTCAATCATGTTTTTCTTATTCTCCTTACTTGGAGTAGCTGCGAATTTATTAGCCGCGCTGATAACATGTTTAGCATCCTTCTTCATAGTAGCAGAACCCTTTGATATCGGCCCACTTGTTACGTCCCTTTGGAGAAAGTCTGCTACTACCTTAGCCTCGACTCGTGTTAGTGATGCAGGATTGTTAAGAAGTTTTCCAACTGCTTTCTGAATTTGCACAGTATCGTTCTCTGCTTTCTGAACTTCTTTCTGAATTGCGATAGGTAGTTTCTTAGGTGTTGCTGCAAACGCAAGGTTTCCTGAAAATAGTAACATCGATGCAATTAGTAGATGTGTTAATTTATTTATTTTCATAGAGATCTCCTTTTTAATTATTAGCGTTTCTTGTATAACTTAATTTTATTAAATATTATTTTAAAAGTCGATAATTAAATTACTTGTAAACTAGCACGCACCTCAAGGCTTAAAATTTTTTTAAGAGCCTTATTTAACTTATCGATGTTGAGCTTTTTACCTTTGAATCTTTGCTTCCAATAGGTTTGGATTTGCTCACCTTTCCATACATCCATAAGTCCATCGCAATCATGAGTCGGCAGTCCAAACTTTGCTTCTGCGATCTCTTCTGTCTTGCGAAGTGGATAGCGATCGCGCGCTGTCAATCTGTCAATACGAACAGCCAAGGAGCACTCTATTATTTCAAGATGTTTTTTTTTGTTTACCCTTTTGGCAAGATGAATTTGCCGAAAAATGGAAGAGACGCATTTCACAAGTCGAAATTTTTCCGCATTGTAGTCTTTGGCATACTCATAGGGAAAAGGGCTGCTTAGGATAAGGCGAATCACTTTAATGGCGTGATTAAGATGATCGTGTATGAATTGATTAGAATGACAAAGAAAAATATCGCTAAAAAGGTAGGTGGCGGAAAATTGCAAATCAGTTGGATTTTTCTTAAGAGGCCAGATGCAAAGAGAGGGTAAATTCGGGATTTGCATTTGCAGTCTCTTCCACCTCTCATCTAATGCCTTGTGATCTGGAAGTGTCAACACCCATTGATCAGCTTTTATTGCTCTTTGAATTGTAAAGGGGATAAGAGGATCTTCTTGGGCTTTGGCAAAGTGGTAGCCAAGTGCTTTATAGATCGCATAAGTTTTTTTGGCGCTCTTATAGGCGCTATCAAATAATGAGGCATGATACACTTTACCAACTTGTATCATTTCAGTGATTGCCTTCTCTATTTGTGCACGGCAATCTTCTATGGCGTTAATGTCGTTTGGGTCCATCTTTAGAAAGAGTTGAAGAAGAGATTTGGGGATAATTTTAAACGTTAAAGAAGAGGTAAGATCTTTCAAAAATTGTTGCTTATTTTCTTCGCCTGTAAAATCTGCACTGCTTGCTGAGGTGAAATAAGTTTCAAAGGAGCTTTGCAGTTTTTCTATCAGAAGAGATAGTTGATCTTTTACAAATTCTTCTTGACTTTGATGAGAAAGAATCGCAAGTCTATTTAGAAAAAGAATCGGTTCAACAGCTGGATAAATCTCATCCAATTTCTTTTCGACGATTTGACGAACTTTCATATCGCTTGTATTTGCATATTCTTCTTTGATGACAAAATAATATAGATGCCCTTTAACATCTTGCTTTCGACCAAGACATTTCCAAAAAGTTGAATGTTTGCTCTGTATGGCTTTTTGTTCTTCTTGTGTGCAGTAACGAAACGAGGGCGGAAGAGAATTTCTTCTTTGAATGGGCATAGTCTCTATTTTAGGTGGATACGTGCAAAATGTTGAAATGGCTATGTTCATCGCGATTACCTTGTTACGTATAAGAAAGAGATTGTAATTAAATATTATTTTGTGTATTATTTCGAATATTATGACACAACAACAACAAAAATTTCAAGCAATTCTCGCCAACAAAGCATTTGATGAGCTCACCCCTTATCGCGACCCTAAGATTTGGGAAACACTTCAAGCAAGCGAAAAAGACCTTTTAGCGCTCCTTTTTATACGACAAGGGGAAGAGCAATTGTTACAAGGGCAAGAGCAAGTACTAGATACCTTTGCCATTGCACATAAGATTGCACCCAATAGTGTCGTGGTCCATTACGAGCAGGCTTTAGCTCTTTCTAAGCGCGAAGATAGCGTTCACTGTTTGCAATCAGCTGTAAAGTCTCTTGAGAAGGCTTTGCATCTTGATCCCAATTTTGTAGCCGGCTGGCATTGCCTTGGGGTTATTCTTGTGAAGATAGGTGTGTTCCATCACGAAATCGATTACTTTTATCAAGCTGATAAAAAGTTCCATGAAGCAGAGCACTTAGTCAATATCCAAGGGATAGGGACTCTTACCGATACCTTTTATTGGCATTGGGGTGTGGCTTGGTATAACATCGGTAGGCACTCTGGTGAAGCTATCGATTATTTTCGCGCTCTTGAAAAGTTTCGCCTAAGTGAAAAGGCTGGCTGTAATATGGCAGACTTTTATTGCGAATTTGGGCGCCTTTTGATGGAGCTTGCAGCTTTAGTGACCAATCGACAAGAGCTATTTAATAATGCGGTAGAGCACTTTAAGAAGTCATTGCAAGTTGATAAAGATAAATATGAGGCAAGGCTTAATCTTGCCATTAGTTTACTTCGCCTCTACGATATGACGGGAACTTATCAGTATTTTCTCGACGCCAATGTATCTTTTGAGATTGCAAGCCAGCTTATGCGAGAAGATCCGAGTGTATGGTTGCATTGGGGAGATCTTCTTGTCAATGTGGCTAAGATCACACGCGATATCGATCGGATCCAAGAGAGTTTTGAAAAGTTTGAAGTGGCCCTTTCTCTTGAATATGAAGACCCACATATATTCCTTAAGTGGGGAGAGGCGGAAATACTCCTTGGCTCATACACAGAAGATCTGCAGCTTCTTGAGCAGGCAAAGCAAAAAATTCAACGAGGACTTAGCTTAAATTCGCGCGATCCTGACGCTTGGTATATCTTTGGAGTATGTATCTATGAGCTGGGGCGCTATTTTTCATCTCCGGAACACTATCTAAATGCGTTAGAAAAATTTGAGACAGGGCTATTATGCTCTCATGACCACCCTCTAATTTTGCATGGCATTGCGCAAGTCTATTATATACTTGGGGAGATGGGAGGCGATCTTGAATTAATTCTTAAATCCCTTCAATACTTTGAAAAAGCAGCTGTATCGGATAGACTGACAATTCCTCAATTTTTCAACGACTGGGGTGTGGCCTACATGAAGATTGGGGAAATGACCAATGATAAAGCGGCAATCGAAGCTGCTGCTGAAAAATTTGAAAAGGCGATCAACAAACGTTTAGATGTGCACGCAGAAGATGTTGAACTTGAGTGGTTATATAACTACGGATGCGCCATGGATTTTCTTGGGGATTTTCAGGAGGAATCGATTTATTATGAAAAGGCTGTGCAGGTGTTATCCCATGTCTTACAGGTCGATCCTGAATATCACCACGCAAGGTACAACTTAGCTCTTGCCTATTACCATATTGGCGATCTTAACGGCGATGTAGAGACCCTTTATCAGGCAATGGATCTTTTTCAAGAGATCATCGCACGAGATGCTGAAGATGAATTGGCTTGGAATGATCTTGGAATGACCCTATTAAGCCTTGCTATCTTGCTAAACGACCCCATTCATACACTAGAGTCGCACCGTTTATTTGAACAGGCTGAAAATAAGTTCAAGCAGGCGCTTGCACTTGGAAACATCAACGCGCATTACAATTTAGCAGCCCTTTACGCGCTGACAGGGCACGCGCTTGCTGCGATCCACTATTTGGAAAAAGCAGAGCAAGCCAAAGCATTGCCTGCAGCCGATGTCCTGATGCATGATGAGTGGCTAGAGAGCCTTCACAACCATCCCGAATTTCGAAAGCTCATCTATCGCCTCTTAAATCCAGAAGAAGAGGTCTAATAATAGTAGTTGTAGGCAATCACTGCGCTTTCAAATTTTGAGCTGTTTCTTCCCGCAATCGATCCCCAGTAGCTGACAATAATGCCGGATGTGGCATTAAAGTTTATTTCGATGGAAGGGGTGATTGACATTTGCCAATAAAGAGGTGCAAAACTTGAGGCTACAGTCTTTCCTTTAAATTTCCCATTTGAGCTATATTGTCCAAGCAGCTCACAGGCCAAAGCTAGCGACTTTGTCAATGTATATTCTGCCCCTAAGCTAAAGTGAAATCCCTTTCTATGCGCGACCTTTCCTTTTGTCGTTTTATCTCCTCCGTAGGTATTTAAGCCTTTCACATTCACTGAAGAGATAAGGTCGAGAGCAAGGTCAACTCGCGGTTTAAAATAGCGATCGTTAAAGTGAAAAAGGTGAGAGGCGCCAATCGAAAATGTAGTGACAAAGGCGCCGTTTCCAAAGCTATCGGCATGTAAGTTTCTCTCATTCAATTTTTGATATTTTCCGGTGGAAAGAGTCTCTTCGATGGAGATTCTCACGTATGTAGAGTTATCGTTTTGGTATAACTGGTAATCAAGGCCAATTGGGATGTCATTATAGCCTGACGCTTGTCTATCTTTAATGCGATTGTAAGAGGCACTTATTCTGCACCATAGATTTATTTTTTCTGTGAGACCCACTTTTGCGAGTAAAGCTGAGGTGCATTGATAAAGCTTTTCAAAAGAGTGAAAGTGACCTTGATGGTCATATGCGCCAATATTTGCGATGTAAAACTGGTAGGGTTCAACGTTTGCATGCCCAAAGGGGACAATTTGCGTTGATGGTGTTAAAAGAGGACCTGTGAGCCAAGGGGGATCTGCCGCTAATGACAATGGAATTAACAATAGCAATACGAGATTACGCAACATCTCTTAAGTTTTTCTTAAAAGTCGTAAGGCATTGAGTCCCACAAGTACTGTGCCCCCTTCATGCAAGATGACAGCAAGCCAAAGGGGGACGATGCCACCTAAGGCGGGAAGGCTTGCGATAAGGATGGCAAGGGTTGCAAGGGTTAAGTTTTGCCGAACGATTTTTTGTGTGTCTTTAGCCTTTCCGATAAGCCAGTCTAAAAGTTCGATATTATCGCGCAGTAAAACGACATCGGCAGCTTCCGTGGCTGTTGTGCTGCCGATTTTACCCATGCAGATGCCGACAGTCGCCCTTGCTAGAGCCGGCGCATCGTTAATACCATCGCCTATCATCACAAGTCCCTTTTGTTCTGAAAGGAGGGCAACTTTTGCTAATTTTTCTTCAGGAGTCATATTGCAGATATATTCGGTTAGGCCAAGGTCGCCTGCAACGCGCCTTGCGCTCTCTTCGTGATCGCCTGTCAACATGAGCACTTGCCAGCCTCTTTTAACAATGGTTTGGATTGTATTGGCAATTCCCTTTCGCATCGTGTCTGTAAATCGAAATAGGTAGAGACTATTGCCAAGTTTTAACGCGGCGATGATCTCTCCATCTTTTTTAACTTCTGCAGCGCGTTGCAATAGAGCTTGGGACTGCTCATCTGCTAATGTGGCGGCGATATAGGCCGGCCTGCCAATGATGACCTCGTGTTTGCCTTCATGCTTACCTCGAGAGAGTAAGGCCACACCCTTTAATCCTTGCCCAACTGTCGCTTTAAAGTCTACGAGAAGGCAAGGGGCAATTTTTTGCTTCTTGGCGTAAGAGACAATTGCGCGCGCAATGGGGTGGATTGCGTTATTTTCTAAGGCGCTTGCAATGGATAGCACCTCTGTGAGTTCAATTTGCTCATCAACTGTGCGTAGATTTGGCCACAACGCTTCAATGGCGATAAGGGAAAGCTCACCCGTTGTGATCGTCCCTGTTTTATCAAAAGCAATTGCCTCGCACCTTGCGATAGCATCAAGAGTGATCCCTCCCTTTAAAAGGATGCCTCGGCTTGCGCAGGCGCTAATGGCACTTAAATAGGCGATAGGGATTGCGATGATCAGCGCGCAAGGAGAGGCTGCGATTAAAAAGGCTAGGGCGCGGTATAAAGAGCCCTCATGCCCTAGTATAGGGATAGACAAAAGGTAAGGAAGTGTAAACGTAAAGATTACAGCAAGAGAGATGATTGTTTTAGCATAAGCCTCGCTTAGGCGGTCAAAAAAGCGTTGCAGCTTTGGACGCGCCTCTTGTGCATGAGTGATAAGGTCGATGATACGCGCTAAAGTGGAATGAGCGCTTGTGCGATTCACTCTTATAGTGATGGCCCCTTCCGTATTAGTGCCGCCGGCTGGGACTTCATCTCCGATCGTTTTAAAGACTGGCAGATTTTCTCCTGTTAGGTGGGCAAGATTTAAAGCAGCGTCTCCCTCTATAATGACCCCATCAAGGGGAATGACTTCGCCTGATTTAACTAAAATGGGAGTGCCAATGGCGATATCTTGGATCGATTTTTCGATCAACATCCCATTTGATTCGATGACTGATGCCTTAGTGGGCGATAGCTTATGTAAGCTATTGATCGCTCCCTTAGCTTTTGCAGAGACTGCATCTTCCATAGAGCCCGATAACGAAAATAGGACAAGTAACAGGCCCCCTTCCATGCCGCTTCCAAGAAAAGCGGAAGAAAAAGCGGCAAGTGTCATGAGGATGTCGATATTGACATCGCCGTTCATTAGATCTTCAAGCGCTTCGATAAGAGCAAATGAGCCTGTAAGGAAATAGACGCTCACAAGGAGTAAGTTTGAAAAGGGGAGGGTATTTGAAGAAAATGAAAGGGCAAATGCAAGAATTAGGAAAATAGCGCCAAGTAAAGAGGCTTTTAAATGCAGCTTAGTGCTAAGAGATCTTGAACTTAGCTGCAAAAAGGGGCTGATACACTCTTGCTTGCCAAATTCAAAGTAGTCCGATAATAAAGAGGCATTGGCAATTGGATTCATCTGTTTTGTGGCAGGTTCAAATGTGGTCAAGTTAACACGTCCTTTTTAAGAAGATAACCATTGCAAAAGGAAGTATAAATAAGCAAATGAGAGGCAATAAAGGCCTACGTTCCACACGATGGCCGCAATGCGCCCGTTTAAATTAGCGCTTGCAAGAATAAACGCAGATGTTGCAATTATGGCTGTGGCTGTTGCATAAATGCCAAAGGAGGGGATTAAAATAAACGATACAAGGCAAAGGGATGAGCTAATCAAAACCCCTAAAAGAGCGCCAAAGCCTTGCTTTAGGGGGTGCTCTTGTGAGGCTAGGGTAAGACCTAGTTCCTCTTCTACCATCACCTTAAGAAGGCGCGCGTTATCGGCCATTAGCACATCTAAGACATCTTCTAAAAGTTTACCTTCAAATCCTTTAGCCGCATAAAGGACTTTTAGTTCATCGCGCTCTTGCCCTCTATGGTGCTCAATTTCAAAGCGCTCTTGATCTAAGACGCGGTGCAATCTTTCAAGCCTAAACCAGCCAAGCCATGCGCTTTTTCCACATTTCCAGAGCATAAGGCTCCCTGAAAATATGCAAAGAAGGGGCAATGCGTTTGCCACTGGCAACTTTAAAAATTGAAAAAGGTAAGCAATCAAGGCAAGGAAAAGCGCGCACTCAGAGGCAGCGTGACATCCTGCATTTAAGCTGCCTGAGCTCTCTGATCCATGGATCTCGTTTGCAGAGACAACGCCTTGAGCTTGGGCTTCAATGACGTGTTCTAGTGCCTCTTTTCCTTTGAAATGCTGATGAGACATTTAACTCCTAAAATCAGGTAAAGTTCATTGTACCGGTGAAATAGATTTTGCGCAATTTAAGATTTTTATAAAGATTTCTATCAGCCCTTCTAAGCCTATTTTAAGGCCAGAAAAGGGCAAAATATGCTTAAGTTGACGCCATTGTCTGAATTGTTAATTTATTTTTTCACATTCTTCTCGATTAAATTGACTATTTTTTGTATATTGATGGTATCTGGTTGAAATAAAAGAGGTGCCATGTCTTACCAAGACATTATTACTATGCAGCCTGGGAAAAGAGATGGAAAGCCATGTATCCGTAGCATGAGGATAACAGTATACGATGTCCTCGAATGGATGGCTGCTGGCATGACAAGGCAGGAAATTTTAAATGATTATCCTGAACTTACAATGGAGGACATTCAAGCTTGTCTTGAGTTTGCGGCCATGCGAGAACGCTTAATTAAAAATCTTCCTGCAGCATGAAATTACTATTAGATCAGAATATTTCAAGAAAAGCTTTACCTCATATCGTGCAAAAATTTCCTGGATCCGTACAGGTGTATATGCTGGGATTACACGAAGCAAGTGACGAGGATATTTGGAACTATGCCAAGCAAAATGGCTATACAATCGTAACCAAAGATTCCGATTTTCATGAATTAAGCGTACTGAAAGGAGTGCCACCTAAAATCATCTGGCTTAGGTGTGGCAATCAAACAACGCAGTTTGTGGGTCAGCTTCTACTTCACAAATCCGAAGCCATCAAAAACTTTCTGGTAGACGAATGTTCTTCTTGTCTTGAAATCTTTTAAGCCATTTAAAATTGCAAGTTTAACAGAAATTCCCGCTAATTTTATTGCAGTCTTTCGAGGCTGACAATAAATCTCCGCGGGTCGCCTTTTGGCCCTTTTTCCGCATCTCGACGTCTGTTGCAAATTCCCTACTCTCAAGAGTATGTGAATTTGCAACAAACGTCGATCTGCAAAAAAATGGCTCAAAATTCGACCTCCCGGAGATTTGTTGTCAGCCTCTTCAGACTGCGGCTGTTAACTCGCTTATACCCAGGTCGTTACCCTTACCATTACCCATTATTTTAAAATAATTAATTTAACACCTTGCGCAAAGCATTCTTTCCTATCGCTGCTTCCGCAGCTCCATTTTTTTTTGCCTTTAAACCCCACATTCCGCATCGCTACGCTCGCTGCATGCGGGGCTCCCCACTTTTGCAGCTACCGCCGCAACAATAGACTTCATTCCTTTTGCCGTAATAGCA
>Ga0206944_1056_pt1 | contig 22217 bp, 16 predicted proteins | sample Alteio_BWOrgHeat_4_FD_152978 | JGI IMG/M metagenome (GOLD analysis project Ga0206944, IMG submission 152978) | Enriched cells from forest soil in Barre Woods Harvard Forest LTER site, Petersham, Massachusetts, United States -... | ecosystem: Environmental > Terrestrial > Soil > Temperate forest > O... | reverse complement strand
GCACGGGATTTTAGTTTCGAAAGAAGTTTAATAAATAAAATATTCGCATTAATAATAAAAATTTAACAGAATTAAAAACAATAATTTGTATTATTGTAAATTTTATAGTATAATTATAGATAACAAGAAAAAGGTGGTGTTATGAAAAATTCTACTATTGCACTTTTTGGAGAATCAGAAAAAGGGGATTATCACAAACCTTATCACTGTAAGAGCACGGAGCAACTTCTTTGTCTTTTAGGGCATCCCCCAAAAGATAGTAGAGGGATTTATTATGCCATCCAGGTGCTGCTATTTGAAAGGGATTTACTCTATCTTAGAGTCAAAGAAGAAGGCTTTAGCTACGATGATTACCTTATCGGCCTTCGCCTTCTATTAGATCCAAGTCAAATAGATTCTCAAACGACCGTTTCAGCTCTTTGTCTTCCAGGCGTTGGGGATAAAGAGATCATCCAAGCGACCTCTCCCATTTGCAACACACATCACAGCGTTTTACTGATCAACGAACCAGACCTATATGACTATCTCACTGAAATGGTCACATAAGCTTATCTTAGGGATTGTTCAATTTACTGATGAACGGTCCCTTACCGCCATAAAGTACTTTTCAAGCCCTTCTTGTGTGGGCTTTAGGCTTTTTTTGCCTTGTTGCCAATTCGCAGGACACATCTCTCCATGCTTTTCAAAATAGATCAATGCATCCAAAATGCGAAGCGTCTCCTCCACAGAGCGTCCTAAAGGTAGATCGTTGATCACTTGATGGCGCACAAGGCCATTTTTATCGATGAGGAAAAGTCCTCTATAGGCAATCCCTTCATGAGGGATTAAAACATCATAGTTTGAAGAGATGCTCTTGTTTAAATCGGCAACTAGAGGATAGCTTACACCTTCAATGCCCCCTTTATTTTTAGGGACATTTTGCCAGGCAAAGTGAGAGTAACAGCTATCGATAGAGCAGCCGATTAACTGTGCGTTTCTCTCTTGAAATTCACTTAGTCTCTCTTGAAATGCATGTAGCTCTGTGGGACATACAAAAGTAAAATCGAGTGGATAAAAAAACAAGATCACGTATTGCCCTTTAAACTGCGAAAGAGTAAAACCTTCGACAATTTTCCGATCGACGACCGCTTTGGCATTAAAATCTGGGGCCTGTTTTCCAACTAGTGTACTCATCTTATAACTCCTTATCCAAAAATTTGTTTAGCTCTTGCAAGCCAGCTTTCATTGCCAATTGTGGTAGATGCCCCATGCCCTGGATAGACTTTAGTCTCTTTTGGCAAAGTATTGAGTTTTTGCAAAGAGGGCCACATCAAATCGGGTTGCGACGTCGGAAAGGATAGATTGCCTATCGATCCTTTAAAAAGAGTGTCACCTGACATGAGCACATTTAGCTCTTTGCAGTATAAGCAAACACTTCCAGGGGAGTGGCCCGGAGTATGCATGACCACAAATGTGATACTCCCCAGGGCAAGAGTATCCCCATCATTGATAAAACGATCCGGCTTAACACCTTGACTTGCTCCCTTCATCATCAAGAAAAACTCTGGCATTAATCCATCAGAACCTGGGCGCTCAAGATTTGGGGCATCGAGCTTATGCACATACACAGGCACTTGATACTTGTCTTTAAACTTTGGAACATCGGCGATATGGTCCCAATGAGTATGCGTTAACCAAACAGCTACAAGTTTTAAATGATTTTTAGTTAAATAATTGGTAATAGCTTGGAAGCTATCAGGCGCAGGATCCACAACAGCTGCCGATTTCGTTACATCGCACGCGATCACATAGGCGTTGGTTTCAAATGGACCTGAAGGGAAGTCTTGGAGCAACATGTTGGTGTAACACTTTCGGTATAAATTGCACCGGAGAGGAATCGAACCTCTAACCGCCCGGTTCGTAGCCGGGTACTCTATCCAATTGAGCTACCGGTGCATGAAAAAGATAATTACATATTTAGGCTATTTTCTTCAACTAAAAATAAAAGGGAAAGGTCTACTTCAATGAATCAAAGTTGACCTTTCCCACTTTTTAAACCTTTAAAAGGGCTTAAGCAACCTTATAAGAGGTTGAGCGTACTTAAGTTCTTATTAGAACGCAACGTCTGCACCAATGACTACGCTGGATGCTGTATAGTTGCCGTTTCCAAGAGAAAATGGGCTGTCAAAGCGATTGAAGTCAAAGTAGACTTGCTGCTCCCAACCTACACGCGCTCTTACTTCAAATTCACAGAAGTGGTTCTCATACTCTAAACCAGCGAAATATTCCACTGTAGGAATCACTGTTTTAGCTTTATGACTGCTTCTGCTGTCTTCTGTAGGAGTGCACGTATTTTCAAAACGGTGAGTTGTAAAGTCACATGCGTTGTTAAATCCTCTTACACCATGAGATGCAAAGAACTCAGAATAAAGAACTGATCCGCCAAAATGGCCGACGATAGAAAATCCGCAACCAATTTCCCATGTTGCAAAAAGCCCAGCTTCCAAGCCATAACCTTCAAAATCTTGCTTGTAAATGTCTTTATAGCCTCTTGTGCCATCTTCTTCTTCTGAGAGCACTGATACGATGTCATATTGTTGATCTGCCCACGCCGCTCTAAAGCCAACGTGTGGACGGATACGGAAGCATTCGCCAAATTTGACTTGTCTTGACAAGTCAAGGTCGAATTGATTGAGGTTAGAATGGTACTTACCACGTAGAGAAGAAAGGTGATCACCTCTTGCAATACTTGTGAAATACTCATCATTCACATTCGTTTCTTCACTATTCTCATGGTCACTATGACTTGGAGTCTTCGCATGCGCTGGATGGTAAGTATAGATTGCACCCACTTCCCACTCACAGCAAGGAATTTCATAAGAAGCAAACACCCTAAAAGCGCTCTCCCAAATATCTTTGACATGCACATCAGTATGATCATGGAAAGGTACAGTTGAGGTTCCATCTCCATTGCGTGTGGATCTGGTTCCTACAAAATTATGCTCTCCGGCCTTTAAGCCATCGACTTGTACGATATCCCAAAGGAAATCGGCGCCTACGCGGACTTTTCCATCGCATAAAGACCACTCACAGCAAGCGGGTGCGCATGAGCCATGTTCTTCACCGCCACCATGTTCTCCGCCACCGTGTTCTGAAGCAGATATTGCTCCACTTACAACACCTACTCCAAAGAGCAATGTTGATAAAACAAATTTTTTCATTGATAATCTCCTTAAATACACAACTTCAAATAAAAATTACAAATTCGCATCACCTTAAGATAAGACATAAGGTAAATAGAACACTTTAGCCAAATACTAGCCTGTCGCTATATTTACACGCCATTAAAAATTGCGCCTCAAGAAGGAGTAGCAACGTATCTAACTCACTATTAATGTTATGTACAATGAATTTTATTTTGAGTTATAATCACTACTTTATCGATACAGATAGGATGGGCGCTCCCTTTGCACATATTCAGAAGGAATGCTCCTTAAAAATCGACTGGGTCTTTGCTGCCTTGTCACCCCCCAAAGGAACCTTTGTCTTACATCACAAAGGTATAAAAGCTCTTTTGCGCGCGTCATCCCCACATAACAAAGCCTAAGTTCCTCTTCTTGCGCATACTCATCATCGCGGGAATTGGCATGGGGGAATAGATCTTCTTCCATTCCCACTAAAAATACCACATCAAACTCTAGCCCCTTGCTATTGTGTACGGTCATAAGTGATACTTTTTCTTTACTCCCATCCGCTTCATCAAGACTTGATTTTAAAGATAACTCTTCTAAAAATCCTTCTAATGTAGGCTCTGTAGAAGAAATTTCCCACTCATATGCCTTGGCCATAAGTGCGTTTAAGTTTTCCTTTCTCTCTTGCTTTGTCTCCAATTCTAAATCCAAATGTCCCATATACCCTGAATTTTCAATAACAGCACTCACCATTTCTCGAATGGAAGAGACGCCCTTCATCTCTTTCAATGTTTTAATAATACCGACAAAAGAAGATATTGCCTCCTCTTGTTTTTTAGATAACTTCACAACATTTTGTAAACTCTTTTTTGCAAGAAGACTTTCGCAATAATCTAAAATTGGCAAAAGCTCAAGCGCTGCCGCCATCCTAAGTTTTTCAATCGTAGCTTCTCCGATGCCTCTTTTAGGGATATTGATCGTGCGCTGAAAGGCCACATAATCCATTCCGGACTGCGCTAGGCGTAAAAAAGCTAAAATATCTTTAATTTCCCTTCTTTGATAAAAGGAAATTCCCCCCACAATCACATATGGAAGATAGTGCATAAGCAACCTATCTTCTAGCACTCTTGACTGGGCGTTCGTTCGGTAAAACACCGCCATATTTTTCAAGGGAATCCCTCCTTGTTCGTGATGATAGCGGATTCTCGTCGACACAAATTCAGCTTCCATCCTCTCGGTGTCAGCGGTGTATAGCTTAATTTTTTCACCTGGGCCAAGATCGCTCCAAAGCGCTTTTTCATAGCGTCTTGGATTTATCTTTATCAACGCATTAGCCCCATTTAATATATTTGTTTTACTGCGATAATTTTGCTCAAGGCTAATCACCTTAGCATCCGGATAATCCTTTTCAAAACCTAAAATATTGCCAACATCTGCCCCTCGCCATGAATAGATCGATTGATCGGGGTCTCCCACAACGCAAATATTGCGATGCTGGGCTGCAAGATTTTTAACAATCATATATTGCGCGTTGTTTGTATCTTGAAATTCATCGATCAAAAGATGGGACCATCTGTTTTGATAATATTCTAAAACTTGTAAATTTGTCATAAAAAGGGTTGCGGGCAGATACAAAAGGTCATCAAAATCAACGGCATTGCAACTTTTAAGTTTATTTTGATACGCCCTATACACTTTCACCGCGTCATCACATTCATCATAAAGATCTTCCGGGCCCTGCATGGCGTTCTTTGCCTTTGAAATAAGTTGCAAATACCGTTTAGCATCTAATTCAGTATCTCCTAATTCTTCCAGACACATTTTCATCAACTTTTCAACGTCTTGCTCATCATAAATAGTAAACCCTCGAGTTAAACCCACATAGGTAGCAGATTCCCTTAAGATACGCGCTCCTAAGCTATGAAATGTGCACACGAGCACATGGCAATTGAGCATCTCAGCCACCCGCTCTTTCATCTCCCCTGCCGCTTTATTTGTAAAGGTCAATCCCAAGATAGAAGATGGCGAAATGTCATGTTCTATTAAGTTCACAATCCGCGCTGTGACAACGCGGGTCTTTCCAGATCCAGCACCTGCCAATACCAAAAGAGGGCCATTCAGCGTCTCTACGGCTTCTCTTTGCGGTTCATTTAATGCGCTAAAACTTGGTGTCATGAAGATGTATGTCCTGTATTAAACCCAATTTTTCCAGGGTTCGGGTGGTATGAGTATATCCATAGCGATGATAATCGTAACTAATTGAAACCTCTCGTAAAGCATGCAAAAGCTCAAGGCGCCCTAAAGAGAGCACTTTAGCAATGGTCACCTTTATCGCTTTTTCTGCAAGCTGTGTAAGCAGATCATCATTTTCACTCAGCAATCGAATGCGCGAAAATTTGACTAATGGGAGACGGTTTAAAAGCTCTTCTTCACTTTCTTCAGAAATATCAATGCCAAATTTCTTAAGATGCAAGATGGAACTAGGCGTTGATTTAGCGCTGATATAAAGAGGGGTGCGGCAAAGAATGGAAACTGCTGCGATACGGAAAATATCTAGCAGCGCGTCTTGTGGATTTACCCTTAGCAAAATTCCCTTTTCCTGGACGTACCGCAAGACATTTAACTGCCCCACCACTTTACTTGGATCATGGTCTTTAGAAAAGTAACTCTCGTAATAGCTGCAATAGCTTTTTAGGCTCTCACTAAAAACAAAAAAATCGTCTGAATTTAAATGATCTTGTACGCACGCCTGCAATTCATTAAGTGATTTTGCGAATGTATAATTTAATTTTTCTTGCTCTTCCATATCGCATTCTAAATGATCTTCCTTTGCCACATGAATTTCAACCGGGGTCATAAATTGGATCAAATAATTGGGGCCGCCCGCCTTAAAACCTCTTCCGTATGAGCTTTCCTTACAACCCCCAAAGGGTTGTCTTTGCACAATTGCCCCAGTAATTGTTCGATTAATGTAGCAATTACCCGCGTCAATTTTGCTAATCCACTCCCTATGTTCTCTCTCATCAAGGCTATGAAGACCTGAAGTTAAACCATAAGCAGTTGCATTGACAATCTCAATAGCATGTGTAAGATCCTCTGCCGCCATGAGAGATAAAACAGGACCAAAGCACTCATGTCTATGCATAAAGCTACCTGCTTTCACACCTATTTTAATTCCTGGCGACCAAAGAGCATGATCTTCTGGATCACATTTAGGCTCTAAAAGCCACTCTTCCCCATCACCAAGTGAGGTAAATGCGGCGATCAAATTAGGATTTTGCGGTTGTACCAAAGGAGTGATTTTAACCGCCATATCCCATTGACTTCCTATTTTTAAGCTTTTTACTGCATCGACAAGCTGCTTTCTAAAGTGAATATCATCATACACCTCTTTTTCTAAAACGGCAAGGCTACAGGCGCTGCACTTTTGTGCAGAATGGGAAAAGGCCGATTGCACCAAATGACTAATTGCAAGGTCCCGGTCTGACATACTCGAAATAATCATTGCATTCTTTCCCCCAGTCTCAGCGATCAAATCGACTTTGGGTCTTATCTTCAAAAAGTATTTAGCCGTCTCCGTTGCACCTGTTAGCACGATCAGTTTTACTCTTGAGTCTTGAATCAGCATGCTACCAAAAGGCTCATCTTCACATCTGATATACTGCAAAACGTCTTTTCCTACCCCAGCCTTCCAAAGTATATTGACAAGTATCCACCCTGTCTTTACACCTTCTGGAGACGGCTTTAAGATTACTGTATTTCCTGCAGCTATTGCCGCGATCACACCGCCTACTGCAATGGAACAGGGGAAATTCCAAGGGGGCGCGACAAGTGCCACCCCTTTAGGATGCCACTCAATATTTTCCAATGCGTGGAGATCAAAAAGAGATCTTAAGTAATATTCAGCAAAATCGATTGCTTCAGAGACTTCAGAATCGGCCTCAACAATTGCCTTTTTTCCTTCTGAAATTAATGAATAAATGAGTTTCTCCCGATTTAACCTCATCTCTTTTGCCACTTCACTTATCAGCTCAGCCCTTGCATGAACAGGAGTGTTTTTCCACCGCTTAAAACTCTCATCAGCTCTTTGCAAAACCTGCTGGGCCTCTTCTTCATCAAGAGACGGTGGTAAATGAATATCTAATGATCGTTTTTGAAAATAAAGCTCGGCCCACTTGCGGTTTTGAGGTAAACACCAATCTGTATCTGGCTCATTTTGAAATGGGGAGTTAAAGGAAAGGTGTTTTGGTTCTTTGAATCTATTTTGCACTCGTAATGGAACTATCTGCCCTTTATTGAGATCGTGGCATGCCTTTGTAAATTGAAAAACTTGAGAAAACCATTCGTGACTTCCAGGCACCATATCAAAGAGGTCTTTTAAAAAATTGCCGGGCGTTGTATTTTCATCAAGACGCCTTAATAGATAAGCAAAAGCGCTTTGAAAGATATGTTTTTTTGCTGCAGGGCAATAAAGAAGCATATTTTGAGATATTTTTTGCACAACTTTGCTTTGCGCATCAACCATTCCCTCAAGCATCTCAAAGTGAACATACTCTTCTACATCCATCTCAACACGAAGAAGAAGTGCGTAGGCGATGTCAAATAAATTGTGACTTGCAATACCGATGTGAGAGGCCTTGGCATGCTCTTTGACACATCCGTAATGGACCATTCGCTTATAATTAGCATCAACTTCTGCTTTAGTGTGATAAGGAGCTTGTGACCAATTTTTCAAAGAAGCCTCTTGCTTTTCGGCAAAAAGGTTTGCCCCTTTGACGATTCGAATGAAAATGGGGCTACCTCCATGACTTACCCTTCTTCTTGCCCAATTCGTCAGTTCTCGTTGAATCAAAAATGAATCTGGCAAATAGCTTTGCAAGACAATTCCTGCCGAGTAATCATAAAATTCTGCTAAATCCAGCGTCCTCTTAAAAGCCTCAATTGTTAGGTGAAAGTCTTTATAGCCTTCCACATCCAAATAAACTAATTTCTTTGCCTTTGTACCATCATTTTTTACATAATGATTATCTTTTGCGATCCGATACAGCCTTTGTAACTGCTTGACTATTGCAGCAATTGTCTCATCCCAAGCGAGTGGATTAATCTGGCTATATAAAGTCGATATCTTAATTGAAACGCACTCAACCTCTTCATTTGCCAAATCTCTAAGATAATCCGCAAGCCTAGTTGCTGCCTCCTCTTCTCCTAATATAGCCTCTCCGATATGATTTAAATTCATCCGCACCCCTTCCTTGCGCCTCTTTCTAAGATGGGTAAAAAGCAATTTTGGCTCCGCAGGAAGGATGATATTGGCAGTTATTTTCCTTATTACATATTTAACTAAAGGTATAATAAGAGGTGCAAAGGGCTTCCCGATAAGAGAAAAAGCTCTCATCTGCCATCTATTCCACCATGGCAAGGACTTTGGAATGCCATACTTTCGGATGAGATAAAGCATCTGGTCTGCGATGCGATAGGAATTATGGCTCCTAAAGACTTGATCGACCATATCGGTCATAAATGCTTTGTAAGTTTTATCTGACACAAGCAGCGCAAGGTGATTTGCCATCTTTTTTTCAAAAGAGGTTTGAATTTCGTAGGATTCATATAAGATATAGGCGGCAAGTTCTATCGCCATCTCACGCCTTTCTTCGTCGTTAAGGGGGTGAGATCTGACATGTTCGATGGCATCTAATGCTGAAGCTAAAAACCGGGAATGTTCCATAGCATAAAAATTTACCAGAAATCCCTGTTTACAAAAAGGTTTTCATTGGTCGTCTTGAGATTCAGTTACTACGCTCCGGCTAGCCGGAGTTTACGAGCTAGGAAATGCTATCTGACGCAACCTTTTGATTTACAGCGCATTGAGAAATCGCTCGGCTTACGGAGTAGGTAATACCGAGTGCTTTCTCAATGCGTTGTAAATCAAAATCTTGCATCATCTAGCTTTCCCTATCTCGTAAACTCCGGCTAAGTGCCCGATTTTTCTTGCAACTAAAATCTTTGTTATCGCAGACTCCCTTACATGAATTTTAGAGAATTTGCACTCCACGTGCTTCTATCGCTCATGCTAATGGTAGCCCCTCAACTTTATGCAAAAGTCTTAGTGGGAAGCGATCGACTTAAAAGTGAAGGAGTTGCCGAAAAGCTGCAAGGCAAGACAATTGGCCTGATCACCAATCATACAGCCATCAATAGCGCATTTGTTTCCACTATAGACACTTTAAGATCGCTATCTAAGCCTCTTCACTTTCACCTCATCGCCCTTTTTGCGCCGGAACACGGCATTCATGGAGCTTCTTTAGCAAATCAAACAATCGAAACTACAAAAACCTATGACAATCTACCCATCTACAGCCTATATGGTGAAACAAGAAGACCGACAGATGAGATGTTAAAGGGGATCGATCTTTTAATCTACGACATACAAGACATCGGCGCGCGCTCATACACATATATCACAACGATGTTTTATGCCATGGAAGAGGCTGCAAAAAGAGGGATCGAATTCATAGTATTAGATCGCCCTAACCCAATCAATGGCATTATAGTTGATGGGCCAATGTTAGAAGAAAAATTTCGCTCAATGGTAGGTTATATCAACGTCCCATATTGCCACGGAATGACTGTCGGAGAGCTTGCAAACTATTTTAATGCCGAATACAAAGTCGGGTGCAAATTAACAATCATTCCGATGAAAGGTTGGAAAAGATCAATGTCTTTTCAAGAAACAGGACTTCCTTGGATTCCGACAAGCCCCTATATTCCTGAACCTACAACCCCCTATTTTTATGCCACGACGGGAATTCTTGGAGAACTAAAAATGGTGAGCATCGGCATTGGGTATACGCTCCCCTTTAAACTAGTAGGCGCCCCTTGGATAGATGGAGAAAAGCTTGTTAAAGAGCTAAATGCTCAAAAATTTCCTGGTGTATACTTCACAAGCCTTTATTTTTGCCCCACCTTCGGCAGATTTGCAAAACAGGCTTGCCAAGGCGCCTTGATTATGGTCACGGACCACAAAAAATTTAAACCCGTTTCTACCCAATACATGATTTTAGGCGTTTTAAAAAATCTATATCCCAAGCAATATTTGGCAGCCCAGATTAATATGAAAGAGCAAAAGACAATGCTTTGTAAACTCAATGGAACAGAAGAAATCTATCGCATTCTCACCGAAGAAAAATCGATCATATGGAAGCTTTGTCAAGTTCATGAAAAAGAGAAGAATGCCTTTATTCAAAAGCGAAAGAAATATTTAGTTGCAGATTATGATGGATGAATTTTCTTTTAAAACACGTCAAAAGGCCATAGAGCACTTTAAAACTGAAAAATTCGATCTGCTCATTATTGGAGGGGGAATTGTCGGTGCAGCCACTGCGCGCGATGCTGTTTCCAGAGGGCTTAAAGTGGCTCTTGTCGAGCGCAAGGATTTTGCCTTTGGCACATCGTCCCGCAGCTCTAAACTGATCCATGGAGGTTTAAGATATCTGCAAAGCGCTGAATTTCATCTCGTCTTTGAAGCCTTAGCTGAGCGCAAGCATTTGATGGACACAGCGCCTTATCGGGTGAAGTACCTTCCGTTTTATGTGCCAAATTATGAGGGGGACAAAAAGGGGAGGTTTTTAATAGGAGCCGGCCTTTGGCTCTATGATTTACTCGCCATCTTTCGCACAAAAGAATGGCATCGCCACTTTTCTAAAAAAGACCTTTTACGCGATATCCCGATTTTAAAGGAAGAAGGGTTAAAAGGGGGCTATCGCTATTACGACGCTAGTATGCAAGACGATGTGATTGTGATCGATACATTGCGCGCAGCACATCAAGGCGGGGCCGCAATTGCCAATTATGTGGAAGCCTTGGCCCCTATTTGGAAAGAGGATAAGGTTGCTGGATTTAGGCTTAAAGACCACGAATCTGTTTCTAAAGATGAGTTTGAGCTGAAAGCGAAGAGAGTGGTTGTTTGCGGCGGTCCCTGGACGGATGAATTGGGAAGCCTGCTTTCACCCAATTGGAAGAGGATTTTAACACCCAGCAAAGGCGTCCATTTAGTTTTTGATCTAAAGCGACTTCCTCTGCCAGGTGCCATGATGATGGTGCATCCTCAAGATGGGCGCATTGCTTTTGTAATGGCAAGACCTGATTTAGGAACAGGCGTCACCATTGTAGGCACAACCGACAGCCCAGCGCCTCAAGATCCAGATATGGCCAAAGTTAATGAAAGCGATATCGACTACTTGATGGATCTTCTTTGGCGGTATTTTCCAAGTCTTAGACTTACCAAAGCAGACATCATCAGCACTTATGTAGGCATCAGACCGTTAATGAATCCCATGATGAATTCATCGTTGAATTCATCGTTGAATTCTACAGATGAAAAGAAAAAGTCGCTTCAAGATATCAGCCGCGAATATTACATCGCATTAGGTCCAGGACAAACGGTTTTAGTAGCCGGAGGCAAGTATACGACCCATCGCCAGATGGCGAAGGAAATTGTCGATTTTACGCTAAAAGCCTGGAAAATATCATCGCCACCCGGCAGCCCCGACGCTCCGCCATCCACAGGGGCTAGCCAAACTAGTTTGCCTGTAAACTCTTGTATGACTGCAAAAGCTGTTGAAAAGTCTTTACAACAAGCAAAAGAAGAAGGGATTAAAATCCCAAGTGAGCTAATTGAACGCTTTGGTTCTAAAGCATTAGATGTCATCCATTTTCATAATAGGGATGTTACAAAAGATCCGGAAGGCTTCCCTTGCCTTGCAGCTCAACTTGAATATACGATGAAGCATGAAATGGTGCTGCACTTGGAGGATTTTTATTTGAGAAGAGTTCCCCTTTTTCTCACGCGCGCAGATGGAGGTTTACCCTGGGCGGATGGGTTGTCTCATACCTTTGCTAAGGTAAAAGGTGTGGATACGCAGGAAGCTGTCTTTGAAGTCTTTAAACTTCGGCAAGAGTTAAGTCAACGCCTCTTATGGAAAAATTAGCAACCGCGTAGCTTAAGTGCTAAATTTTTCACACTCCCTCTTGACAAGAAATCCCCACTTGATTCAAAATGAGAGGTCAAATTCAACATGAACTTAAATGAAGGAGTCTTATCATATGAAAAATATCAGACCACTAGGAAACAGAATCCTTGTCCAACGCTCAAAAGCACCAGAATCCAAAGGGGGCATTTTACTTCCTGAATCTGCCAAAGAAAAACCAAAAGAGGGCATTGTTTTAGCAGTTGGCCCGGGAAAACTCGACGATAAGGGCACATTGCAAACTGTACAACTTAAAGTGGGCGATCGCGTGCTTTTTAGCGCCTATTCCGGCACCGAAGTCAAGGAAGATAAAGAGGAGATGTTAATCCTTTCTGAAGATGATATCTTAGGTGTCCTCGCCTAAGCTCGACAAGGAATTATATACATAAACAACTTAATTTAAGAGGCAATCTATGTCAAAAATACTCCAATTTAATGAAGAAGCCTTAAAGTCGCTTCTTAAAGGTGTGCGCACCTTAGCAAAAGCTGTCATTGTGACCCTTGGACCCAAAGGGCGAAATGTCGTCATCAATAAGGGATTCGGATCTCCCCTATCCACAAAAGACGGTGTGACTGTCGCTAAAGAAATTAGCTTAAAAGATAAGTTTGAAAACATGGGCGCAGAGCTTGTAAAAGAGGTAGCCTCCCGCACTTCCGATACAGCAGGAGATGGCACCACAACTGCAATTGTTTTGGCTGAATCGATATTTTCAGCAGGCGTGAAAGTGGTCTCTTCCGGCGCAAATCCGATGATCTTAAAAAAAGGGATCGATAAGGCTGTTGAAGTGATTGTCAAGTCTTTAAAAGGACTTGCCAAGCCGATTAATACATCAGATGAAATCAAGCAAATTGCCACCATTTCTGCTAATAACGACCCAGAAATTGGCAAGATCATCGCCGAAGCGATGGATAAAGTCGGTAAAGATGGGATCATCACAGTAGCAGAAGCCAAAGGGATCGACACAACGCTTGATGTCGTTGAAGGGATGCAATTTGATAAGGGATTTTTATCCCCATACTTCATCACTAACCCTGAAAACATGAGTGTTGAACTTGCTAATGCCTCAATCCTGATCACTGATAAAAAACTCTCAACAGTGAAAGACATAGTGCCATTCCTTGAAAAAGTCATGGAAAAAGGACCTCGTCCACTTTTGATCATCGCAGATGACGTCGATGGGGAAGCACTTGCAACACTTGTAGTCAATAAGCTTAAGGCCGGATTAACTGTTGCGGCCGTAAAAACGCCGGGCTTTGGAGATAGAAGAAAAGCGATGCTTCAAGATATTGCCATCTTAACTGGGGCCACACTCATCACTGAAGAGGTCGGTCTTTCACTTGAAGATGCAGATCCAAGCGTCCTTGGACGGGCTAAGACAATTACCGTGACAAAAGAGCACACAACGATCGTCGATGGCGCAGGCGCACTTGCAAGCGTCAAAGAAAGGGTTGCGCAAATTAAGGCAGAGCTTTCTCATCCAAATGTCTCAAGCTACGATAAAGAAAAATTAGAAGAGCGCTTAGCAAAACTTGTCGGAGGCGTTGCCGTCATCAATATTGGCGCTGCTACAGAAACTGAAATGAAAGAAAAGAAAGCAAGAGTTGAAGATGCTTTACATGCAACAAGAGCAGCAGTCTCTGGCGGCATAGTCCCTGGCGGCGGCGTAGCACTTCTACGCGCAGTGAAAAGCCTTGATGCATTAAAGCTTGTCGGTGATGAAGCCTTTGGCGCAAATATCATTAAAAATGCCTGCTTTTCCCCTGCAATTGCCATTGCCACTAACTGTGGGAAACAAGGCAACCTTATTGCAGAAAAAATTTATGAAGCGAGTGGCAGCTTTGGATATAATGGGTTGACGGATGAATTTACTGACCTGATAAAAGCAGGGGTTGTCGATCCAGTGCTTGTCACAACGAATGCCCTAATCAATGCAGCCTCTATTGCAAGTCTACTTTTGACAACAGCTGCCATGATTACCGATAAGCCCGTTCCAAAATCTAAACAAGCCTCTGCCGGCATGGGTGGGATGGGAGGCATGGGTGGAATGGGAATGGGTGGCATGGGCGGTATGATGTAACTTCAAAGGAATAAGAGAGGTTCGTATGCCAACTTATGACTACGTGTGCCATACTTGCAAGAGTGAACTTGAAGTGATGCAAAAGATCACGGAGCAGCCATTAAAGACTTGCCCCAAATGCCAAACTGAAGGTCTGATCAGAGGACCTGGGGGCGGCATTGGGATCAAGTTTACAGGAGATGGGTTTTACTCCACCATGTATCCACCTAAAGGTTCAGGTGAGCCCAGCAAGCCAGCAACTCCTCCGCCACCTGGCGAAGGATGTTGCCCTTGCGGCAAAAATCAGTGCCAATAAAGATCTATTTCATATCCAAATTTATCAAATCTTAATAATTTCTTGGCATCCTAGCTTCTTTACAAATGGAAGGTAAGATGCTAAGAATTATTGTTTTGATACTCTTGACGTTTTCCTCTTTTTCATATTCTCAAGATGTGCATATCAAGCATTCTAAAGATCATGAATTAGTTTATGAGAACTTCAACCCTTACACCAATGCCTATCAAATAGAGTCTATCGTCACTTTAGGCGCAAATGGCCACCCCATCCTTTGTCAAACAATCGATTTTGATAAAAAAGGAAGGGCTATCAAAAAATCGATGTATGGGAATTTATCGGGCAACTGCCACGCCGAGCTTATCATTGACGATAAGGGTAAACCCTTACAGAATGGCATCGAAGTGTTTTCCACACATTGCCATTACAACAAAAAAGGCAACCTCATCAAACAAGAGATCTCAAGCGGAACTACAGTAAAGACCACAAAACGCCCCATTACCAGCCGTAGCTTATCTTTTTCAACTTACGCTGAAGAGAAATTTGAAACAGCGATGGGCACCATATTTGGAAAAGGCTTTCTTCAATTTGCAGGCTACTATTCAGGCTTGACAACGACCGGAGTTTACAACGAAGGGAATAATCTCAATGAAAAAACGCGTGTGACCGTCATCAACGGCATTTTAAACATTTATAGCGACATGAAAAATATTCTCTTTGCCTTATCATCCACTCATGGCGATGTGACCATTCACTACGTCTTTCGCCCAACTGGAGGATGGACAAGCGATATGTGGAACTGCGCCCTTGTCAAAATGGGATTTTTATCAGAACCAGCTTTACACCTTGCCACTCTTTGGAAAAAGCTCATCCAAGAGATGGGGGGAACAAAGTCAGGTGCAAAGATCGTCCACTACGCCCATAGCTTAGGTGCAACAGATACCTACAATGCCATCGAGCTTTTGACACCGGAAGAAAGGAAGGCGTTGCACATCGTCACGCTAGGAGCTCCTACATTAATTCCAGATAGCATTGGCCTTGCAAGCGTCATGAACTATGCCAGTCGCCGTGATGCGATCTGCATGTTTGATCCATTAGGGTATATCCGCTCTTGGTCTGGTAATGAGACAAATGTCAAATTTGTAGGCGACACCTATGGCCTTCCGGAGCACTCTATCTATACAGAAACCTATCAAGAGGTCTTAAAAGAACTTGGACAAGTCTTTAAAGAGTGCAACCAGTGGTTCAATAAGCCTTCCCCTCCTTAAACCTAAAAACGGCAGTTGGAGACGCTAACTTGACACAATCTCTTGAACCAGAATCATTTGCAGTGGGGCGGTCCTTCACCAATCGGGAATGTCCCACCCCACTGCAAAGTGATTCTAATTCAAGATCTTGCGCCAATTTAGCATCTCGAACTGCCGTTTCTAGGTTAAACCTAGAAAGGGCGGGCAGAGGCACGGGATTTTAGTTTCGCGGGATTTTAGTTTCGAAAGAAGTCTATTATTAATAGATGCATGTACAAAGACATAAAAAAATGTATGCAGAAAATTTAATTATTTAGTTGTGCAAAAAAATTGAAGTTCCTAAAATGCAAGAAAACCTCTTACATAGAGAAAAAGTTGGCTGCATGAAAGTAAGTCAAGCGCTATTGGCGCGTAAATCTTGCCGAGCTTATTTGCCTCAAGCTGTAGAGGAAGAAGACATTCGCCAAATTTTGCATTTTGCAAGACAAGCGCCTTCTGGAACCAATTCACAACCTTGGCAGGTGGCGGCCATAAGCGGTGTAACAAAGAAAACGCTTGATGCCAAATTGTTACAGGCCTTTCAGTCTGGCGCTCCTAAGCACCCCGATTACAACTATTACCCCTTGCACCTAAGTCCTGAAATGCAGCAAAAACGAGTGGCTTGCGCCATGCAGCTGTATGAATCGATCCATATCGATCGGGACGACATTACAAAGCGCTTAGAGCAATGGGCGCTTAACTACTCTGCCTTTAACGCCCCTTGCGCCTTATTCTTCTTCATGGATGGGACCCTTGAAAAAGGCTCTTATATGGACTTAGGGATGTTTTTGCAATCGGTCATGCTGATGGCAGAAGAATTGGGGCTTGCGACGTGTCCGCAAGCGGCACTTGCCGAGTATCCATCAATTGTTAAAGATCTCTTGGGATACCCCCAAGACACTATTTTACTTTGCGGCATGGCGCTTGGGGTGGAAGATAAGGAGGCGGCTATCAATGGCTATCGAACGCCAAGAGATCCCGTCGATGCCTTTACCAAGTTTTTTAACTAACGTGGTGTGTGCTCACAAGCATTGTCAGTCTTTCTAGCACCTTGTTATTTCTTTGGATAAACTCATTTAAAGCTTCAGGCGTCATCTCCCTTTGCGCAAGCAATGAGAGCTCATACGACTGCTTCACAAGATCTGTCGCAAGGGAGGAATCGATGACGTCAATCTTTTGAATGGCTTCCATCAGCGGGTTATTGGTGTTGATCACGTAAGTCACGTTAGAGAGCATATTCATCACATTTTGGGCATTTTGCGGGTTAGAGCGCACCAGATAATCGCGCATGCGGCGCTGATTTTCATCGATCACGACAAAGCCTTGAAGAGAGCTGCTGGCTAAACTCTTAGCCTCAACTTTTACCTTAGCATTATCTAATTTACGCTGGATAAATTCGGCAAGGTGCGTGGCATTTGTTTTTCCTGCGCTATCTAAAATAGTATGCTCTTTGTCCTTATCTAAAATGCTATCTTCAATAGAGGCGTCAATGCGCTGAAAATGGGTCGATGGGATTTTTCTTTCTAAAAACTGCATGAGGAATGGATCAATTGGGCTATCTGCGCAAAGCACTTCAATCCCTTTACTTAAATAGATATCTAAAAAGTGCGCTGCATGCGACACATCAGCTGTATAAAATACTTTATCTTTGACTTTGTCTTTATTATTTTCGATGTATTCTTCGGTGGTGAGATAATTGCCCTTGGTGTTTTTCCACACTAAAAACTCTTTGACTCTTTCGTAGAATTTTTCATCTTCAAGAACACCAAGTTTTACCACCTGAGAGACATCGATCCAGCTGCTTAAGAACTGCTCTTTATCGTTGCGATAAAGAGAAGATAAACTATCTGACACCTTTTTAGAGATGTGGTTGGCAAGCTGGCGCACAGTGCGATCCATTTGTAAATAGCTTCTTGACACATTTAAGGGAATATCTGGGCTATCGATCACCCCGCGAAGGGCCATCAAGTAATTGGGTATCACATCTTTGCAGTTATCTGAGACAAAAACGCGGTTGCAATACAATTTGACGCTATTTTTATCGGGATCAAAGTTCATCCGAATTTTTGGAAAGTAGAGGATGCCTTGCAAGTGAAAGGGATAATCGACATTGAGATGGATCCAAAATAAAGGCTCTTCTTCCATTGGGTATAGGTGGCGGTAAAACTCAAGGTAGTCTTGCTTTGTGCATTCCGATGCTGGCTTAATCCAAAGGGGCTGCTTGCTGTTGATGAGCTCACCCCCTAAGTAGACAGGATAAGGGAGAAATGAGCAGTAGTGGCGAAGGATCTCTTTGATTTTAGGCTCTTCTAAATACTCTTCGCTATCTTTTTCTATATGTAGAGTAATTTCTGTTCCCCTTGTAACTCTTGTGCCCTTTTCGATCTCATACTCTGAGGAGCCATCGCAAGACCATAGCACGCTTTCGGCATCAGGTTTATAGGACAAAGTATTGACATCGACTTTTTGCGCGACCATGTAAGAGGAATAAAATCCTAAACCAAAGTGGCCGATGAATTGGTCTTGTTCATTATTCGATTGGTACTTATTGACAAAGTCCTCAGCGCCTGAAAATGCAATTTGCGCGATATACTTTTGCACTTCCTCGGCATCCATCCCGATGCCATTGTCGATGAACTTTAGTGTTTTGTCTGTTTTATTGATCTCGATGACAATCTTAAAATCTTCATCGTTTGTCTCGGCTTGGTCTTGCACCGCGCCTTGATCGCGCAATATCTTTACTTTTCTGATCGCATCACAGGCGTTGGAAACAAGCTCTCTGACAAAAATATCTTTATCAGAATAAAGCCAGCGCTTGATGATGGGTAAAATATTTTCACTATGAATTTCTAATGCTTTTTTTGTCATGATTTAAACCTTATTAATTTTGTGTATACAATTTTGGACTTTGCACTCTATTTCTGTCACGCATTTTCTTCGCCCATTAATTGGTAGGTTGAATAGAATTCTTTGAAGTGGGATAATCTTTCCTTATGAAGATCGTTTTATCTCAGATTAATACCACCGTTGGAGATATCAGGGGAAATACAGAACTGATTTTATCCAAGATCGCCTTAGCTGAAAAAAACAAGGCGGACCTGATCGTCTTTCCAGAACTTGCCATCCCAGGATATTTTCCGGGCGATCTTTTGCTCCTTGATCACTTTATCGATGATGCAAGCTCGGCATTAGACACTCTTATCAAAAGCTCTAAAAATCTCTCGATTATCGTTGGGACCGTGCGAAAAAATGAGTCGATATACGAAAAAAGACTCTTTAATAGCGCAGCCGTCATCTCGCATGGGCAGCTTTTAGGATTTCAAGATAAAAGCCTTCTTCCCACCTACGATGTATTTGAAGAAAGGCGCTTTTTTGAACCTGGGAACAAGCAATTTCTTTGGCATATCGATCATTTAAAGTTTGGCGTAACCATATGCGAAGATATTTGGCTGCAAGGAGATACGCTAAAGCAGGGAAGGTATCGCTATGACCCTGTCAGTGAACTTGCTAAGTTATCCCCAGATCTTATGATCAATATTTCAGCATCTCCTTACAGCTTCCATAAGTTTGAAAAAAGAATAGAATGTGCAAAGCGCGCCAGCAAAGTAGCAAAATGCCCCTTCCTACTTTGCAATAATGTTGGCGCAAATGACAGCCTCATTTTTGATGGCAAAAGCTTTTGCTTAGACCTTAAAGGAAATATTCAAAGAAGCGCAAAAGGCTTTCTTGAAGAAGATTTATGGGTCGATACAGAAGATGTAAAAGCCGATGTTGCCACACCTTTAGATCTTTTTGAAGATTTGTATCAGGCGCTTGTCCTTGGCATATCCGATTATTTTCGTAAGTCTGGATTTAAAAAAGCGTGTCTTGGATTATCTGGCGGTATCGATTCAGCGCTTGTCGCCTGCCTTGCCAAAGAGGCCCTTGGCAAAGAGAATGTTTTAGGGGTGCTGATGCCCTCTCGCTATTCCTCTTCAGGAAGCCTTGAAGATGCCGAGAGGCTTGCAAAAGCATTAGATATCAAGACGCATACAATTTCAATTGAAGAGCCCTTTAAAAGCTACCTCACTCTTTTATCTCCCATATTTAAAGACTGCGCCCCTAATAAAAATGACCTTACAGAACAAAATATTCAAGCGAGAATCCGCGGCATGATTCTCATGGCCATTGCTAATAAAATGCAAATGATCGTCCTTAGTACCGGCAATAAAAGCGAGTATGCGATGGGATATGCCACCCTTTATGGCGATATGTGTGGAGGCATTGCTCCTATTGCAGATCTTACCAAAACAAAGGTCTATCAATTGGCTAACTGGATCAATCGAAATGAAGAGATCATTCCAAGAAACACCATAAGCAAATTTCCATCGGCAGAACTTGCCCCTAACCAAAAAGATAGCGACTCTCTTCCCGACTACGCAATCCTTGACAATATAATCAAAGCCTATATTGAAGAGTATCAAACGCCGCAGGCAATTACAAAGGCATTTGGCTATACCAAAGAATTTGTAGATGATGTAATAAGGCGCATCCACCTCAATGAATTTAAAAGAAAACAAGCGCCCCTTGGCCTTCGCGTCTCCGAAAAAGCCTTCTTTGCAGGACGCAAAATCCCAGTGGTAAAAAAACATTTTTAATTGATTTTATACCGAAAGTGTTTCAAAATTTCAGTATAATAAGGAAAAACTATGATCACACAAGAGAGCAACCAAACCGCCATTACTCCAACAAGAGTGCAAGATTATCCCGAATGGTTCCAACAAGTGATTAAACATGCCGATATGGCTGAAAACTCCCCTGTGCGCGGCTGCATGGTCATTAAGCCTTGGGGGTATGGAATCTGGGAAAATATGCAAAGAGATCTCGATGCAAGGATCAAGGCCACAGGGCATCAAAATGCCTACTTCCCCCTATTTATTCCGCTCAGCTTCCTTGAAAAGGAAGCCACTCACGTTGAAGGGTTTGCCAAAGAGTGCGCCGTTGTGACGCATCATCGCTTAGAGCTAAAAGATGGACGCCTTATTCCGTCTGGAGAGTTGGAAGAGCCCTTAGTCGTAAGGCCAACTTCTGAGACAATCATTGGTGAATCATTTTCCCGCTGGGTAGAGTCGTATCGCGATTTGCCCTTGCTAATCAACCAATGGGCCAACGTCGTGCGCTGGGAAATGCGTCCTAGGATATTTTTACGCACATCTGAATTTCTTTGGCAAGAAGGGCATACTGTCCACTCTAATGCCGAAGAGGCCATTGAAGAGACGCTTAAAATGCTGCACGTTTACCGCGATTTTATTGAAAATGTCCTTGCCATTCCCATTATCTTAGGGGAAAAGTCTCCTGGCGAGCGCTTTCCAGGAGCCGTCAGCACATACTGTTTAGAAGCCATGATGCAAGATAGAAAAGCGCTGCAAGCCGGCACATCCCATTATTTGGGACAAAATTTTGCCAAAGCTTCTAATATCAAATTCAACAATAAAGAAGGGGTCACAGAATACGGCTATACCACCTCTTGGGGCGTCACAACAAGGCTGATTGGGGCGATGATCATGTGCCATGGCGATGATGATGGGCTAAGACTGCCTCCACGCGTAGCTCCTCAGCAGATTGTCATCATCCCTGTCATTCCAAAGCCTGAAATGGAAGTTGAGGTATTGGCATATGCAGAAAAAATCGCAGAAAAATTAAGAAGCAGCTCTTTCCATGGCAAATTGCTTTCAGTACTCGTCGATAAAAGGGATCGCCGCGGCGGTGAAAAGAATTGGGAGTGGATTAAAAAGGGAGTGCCCCTTCGCATTGAAGTGGGGCCTCGCGACATGGAATCCTCTTCCATGATGGTTGCAAGGCGCGATATGCCGCATAAGCAAAAGGTAAAGGTCGGTCTACATGAAATTACAGATGAGGCCTTAAAAAGCCTTGAGTCGATCCAAAATGGGCTATACCAAATGGCAAAAGAGCACCTCAATGCCCATTTAAGGAGCGATATCACAACGTTTGATCAATTAGTTAAATTCTTTACTCCAAAGTCGCAAGACAAACCAGAAATTCACGGCGGCTTTGTCTTGGCTAAGTGGTGTGGAGATGAAAAGACAGAAGAGATGCTAAGCGAGCACAAGATATCGATTCGTTGCTTGCCCCTTGAACAAAGCGGCACGCAAGGCATTTGTGTCCTGACAGGCCGCCCCGCAACGCTTGATGCCGTATTTGCTAAGTCGTATTAACAACCTAAATAGATCCAATAACCAGTGAAGAAATTCGCGTGTTAAGAGAAGAAGCTCATCTTAAGTCAAGCCGTATTTGCAAATTATCTCAACCTAACTGTTGGCTACATATCACAATTGGAAAGAGGTTTGAAAGAGCCTACAGGAGCTGTACTCGCTTTGCTGAAT
>Ga0206944_1055_pt1 | contig 22269 bp, 22 predicted proteins | sample Alteio_BWOrgHeat_4_FD_152978 | JGI IMG/M metagenome (GOLD analysis project Ga0206944, IMG submission 152978) | Enriched cells from forest soil in Barre Woods Harvard Forest LTER site, Petersham, Massachusetts, United States -... | ecosystem: Environmental > Terrestrial > Soil > Temperate forest > O... | reverse complement strand
CTTACAAGCACCATGGGTTGATGACCGTGATGTCATCATGGATAAAATCTTTAACATTGATTGTGACAATAGCCATGCCGTAAACTTTTGCTGTGGCAGCTATGTAAAGATCCTGTACACTGAGAGGTTTTCCCTTTTTTCGGAAGACTGCATCAAGGCTGCCCCATTCCATGGCTATTCGTTCATCGATAGGGATGATTTTATCTTTGAATTCCGTTAGAATTTCCCCATAAAACCAATCTTCTAGCAACGTTCTTTTGCGCGAACGTGGTAATAGTTCTATTCCATTCCAAATTTCTGCAATCGTCACAACACTAAGAGAAAATGCATCGCTATCTTTGTTCTCAAACCATTCCAAAACGCTTGTTTCAATTTTTTCTTTCTTGCGCAATTCACTAATAATGCATGTATCTAAAAGATAGGTCATAAATTAACCATGCGAGGTAAGTCTTTTGAACGGGCTAAGTTTAATTCTATCTCCTTACAAGGAGAGTTTGCAAATAATTCGATTATTGATTTTTTTTCTTTCTTCAATTTATGGTACTCCGCTGCTGAGACGATCCAAGCGATCTCTTCTCCTCTATAAGTGATTTGCTGGTCTCCCTCGTCCACTGCCATTTTAACTAGCTCACTAAATTGTTGCTTTGCCTGCTGCATTTGCCATGACGCCATCTTAATCCTCCAATCTAGACTGTCTAGATTTATTATAATATAAATCAGATGTATTGGCAAGAGTATATAGTCCTTCCAGCTGAAGTCTGGGATTTTGACATTGTCTCCTTTTGGCTCTTTTTCCGCTTCAACTTTAAGAGCAACGAACATCTTATGGCAGCTGATCGATTAGTCTATGGATTTCTTCAACTAGATAAAAAGGAAGAGATAATAGGTGATAAGACACTGTTTCCCCTTGTGTGGTTTTAAGGTTTACCTCTACTGCACTTGGATAATCTGAATTAATCCGAACAGCTCTCTTTAATTTTTTCATACCCATGAGAAGATGCAACGACTTCAAACTGCCAGTAGCTCCTGCCTTTACTTCAACAGGAATCACTTGTGAGCCATGTTGAAGAAGATAGTCTACCTCTGCGCTTCCCCCTTTGTCTTCACGATGCCAATAATAAAGAGCCGGTTCCATAAAGGCCAGTTCAACAGTTCTTAAAAGCTGCCCCACAACCTGCTCTGCAATTCCTCCTCGATTGACAAGAGTAATTCCCTCGATCGATGTCAACTCTGAAAGTCGAAGACCCAATGCACCAATGCTTAAACCTACATCTAAAAAGATCATTTTTTTGTATTTATGGTTTTTATCACCTGCAAGTGGAACTCCATTTGCTCCACATCCTTCAACAACATGTGCAACGCGAGCCTTACACAGGAGCTCCAAAGCTTGCTTAACTGCTGAAGATTGGACCACGGGATTAATTTTAGAGTAGGTAATTTTTTCTCCTAATTGCTGGGGAATGGCTGTCATCGCTTCCTCCAAAAGCTCTATCGACAACCGTCCTCGATATCTTGCAAAGTCATCTCGATAAGTTGTTAAAAGCTCTTGTTGGACTTGTTGAAGAGCTATTAGAGAACGGGTTTCTACCCACGTGTTGACAGCTGCCGGCATTCCGCCAACAAAAAAATACTCTTTGAAAATTGAAAGTAACTTTTCATGGATGGCTAAAGGAATTTGGGAGCTTATCTGATACTTTCGAAGATACCCCGCAAGCTGTGATTCGCCTTTTGCTAAGAGAAATTCTTGAAAAGAGAGGGGCTCTAAATAGCCTAAGCTGATGCGACCCACAGGCATGCTAAAGGTGTGGTTCTCTAAGGCAAATTCTAAAAGTGAACCGGCAGCAATCACCGCAAGTTCAGGAAGATCTTCAGCAAACCAACGCAATTTGGCAATGAGTTGAGGTGCTGCTTGAATTTCATCTAAAAAGAGAAGAGTTTTTTTGGGGTCCACTACTATTCCTAATGCCAGTTCCATATTTTCTAAAATGATTCGTGGTTCATTTTCCTTAAATAGCGAAGCTAGCTGCGGTTTTTTTTCAAAATTCAGTTCTATCAACTGAAGATCCATTCGCTTAGCTAGATCGCGTACAAGCCATGTCTTTCCAACTTGTCTTGCACCCCTAATAATCAGTGGTTTGCGAGAGCTTGAATTCAACCATTGATCTAAAAACATCATAAAATTTCGTTTCATTTTCTACCCTATTTTCTTAATCATACCCTACATTTAATGAGTAAGTCAAGAAAAGAACCGGTTGTTTTGTTGGGATGTAAAAGAAAAGAAGGGGTTAGGGATAGGAAATCCCCCGCTACCCACATTGGCTTAAGTCATACGTTTTTTTGACAAAGACCTCGATAGAAAAGTTATATCTTACGTTAAGATCAACGATGGTAACGATGGAACGATTTAACGATAAATTTTTTAAATTTTCAAATTATAAATCTTGACAACTTTATTGTATTGTGACATTTTTCAGTCAAAAATGTCACAAGACCAGAGCCATGCCATTTCTTCCAAAATTTAACATTACCAATAATATTACAGCTGCTCTTGTAAAAATAGAGCGCACAAGAGGTTTTTTAGAAGCTGCGCGGCTTTCTGACGAGTGGATTGCAAAAATGCAGGCTAAAACTCTAATTTTGGAAGCTCATTATACAACGCATATTGAAGGCACTCATTTAACTTTAGACCAATCTGAACAGCTTTTAACTGGGCATGAAATAGAGAATGCTGACCCTGAAGATGTTAGAGAACTTCTAAATTATAAGAAAGCCTTTGATTTGGTTGCAGATTATTTAGGTAGTGGAGAGCCCATACGAGAAGGACTCATTCGCGAAATTCATAAAAGGCTTGTTGAGGGCGTTAGAGGGAATTCTGCGACACCAGGAGAATACAGAAAGATACAAAACTATGTTGCCAATTCGAAGACAAAGGAAATTATTTATACGCCACCTTCAGCTTTCGAAGTTCCACTTATGATGGCAGAGCTAGTAGAATGGCTAAAAGTAGAACAAGAAATTAATCCTGTGCTTATTGCTGGAATAGCTCAATTTCAGCTTGTTCATATTCATCCCTTTTTAGATGGCAACGGTCGGTCAGCGCGCTTGCTTTCAACACTCTATCTTTATAAAACAGGTTATGATTTTAAACGCCTTTTTACGATTAGCGAATATTATGATAGAGACCGTTCAAATTACTACAAAGCGATTCAATCCGTCCGAGAAAACGATCTGGATATGACTTTTTGGTTAGAGTATTTTGTGAATGGATTAGCGACTCAGCTGCAGGAAGTTCAGAATCGTGGTCAGCAAGTGATGAAACTAGATATTCTCAGTATCCAACATCAACTTTCTAAAAGAGAAAAAGAAGCTCTTGAACAAGCTCTAGATGAACAAGGGTTTTCTATTAAAGAGTTTCAACTTCTTTTTCCTGAAACAAGTAAAAGAACTCTTCAGCGAGAATTAAAACATTTACTTGAAATAGATCTTTTAAAAGCAGAAGGCTCAACCAATGACCGCCGCTACATGATAAACTTGTGACAAATTCATGTCGCAACTTATGACAAACTTGTGACACAGAAGGAAAGGAAAAACAATGGGGTCAGTAGTCTTTCTCCGGGGAAAGACTACTGACCCCATTGTTTTTCCTTTCCTTTGATAGATTTATTCTCTCACGTCCAGTATTGGCTGGTATTACTCTAATAAATTTGCCTAAAACCGCAAAAATTGTTGCTTTGAATAACTCCTGCTAAATTGCGGGTAATTATAATGATTCATGGGGAAATAAGAGGGGGTTTATTTGTAGAGACTGACAAAAGTCTTGAACCCATAAAAATAAACAATGCCGGGTACATTTTGGGAAGAAACGAGTTCTCAAGTGGTAATACTCTTCTGTTCATTACAAAAGACCATCTAATGCCACACTTTATTTCAAGCTTCATATTCGGCAGGACGAAGGCGATGGCGTGCAATGTTACCCATCCTATTACTCATATCTTTTCTATCGCTGCTGCCGCAGCTCTAATTTTATTTCGCTTCTACCCCACATTCCACGTCGCTTCGCTCCGTTTCATGCGGGGCTGCTGCACTGAAAGCGGCTGCCGCCGCTGGTCACGGCAGTGACCAAAGTGTGATAGCCCCGCATGAAACGGAGCGAAGCGACGTGGAATGTGGGGTTGCAAGTAGTTGATAATCAAGCTGCGTTAGCAGCGATAGTACACATATGAGTAATAGGATGATGTTACCTTCATGCAAACTCATTAAATCTCTTTCAACAGCTTCGAGAAACTGAGATTGATCTTCAATAGGGACATAATGACCTGCATATTCCCTAACAGCAGCTACAGCCATCGTTTTATTCATCCGATCGCGAACAATATGCACAACAGTTTCTGTGATTGCATTTCTGTAGCGCATTCTAAAAGGATCTGGATTGCCTAATTCTTTTCGCGTAACGGAGTAGCGTAAACAAGAGCGTTCATAAGCCGGTTCTATTCTCCTTATTCGTCATGAGGGGCGAGATGGGGTATCCGGCTGCCCTTACAGCTCCACAGTCCGGCCTTTGCAATGTGTTGTTCAAAGGCCACCCCCATTACCCTTTCAAGACCGCTTGAATCTTATGTATATGATTTTAGATGCCGCTTTAGCGGATAGAGTCAATTGGAAAGTGATTCTAATTCAAGATCTTCATGCCAATTTAGCATCTCGAACTGCCGTTTCTAGGATAATCCCCATGCGATGGAGGTCGATGACAATCGAGAGTATTATGATGGAACAACTGAAAAATTCTGCGTGCGCGAAAAACCAAAAGCTTCGCCTGTAGATCTAAGCCAAGACATGAGTGACGATCACAAATGGATGATCGAAAAAACTTCATAAAACACTTTCGGCAAGAGTATCTCCTGCTTGTTCCATTTGTTGCTCTCTTTCTGCAATCACAAGCGGGCGCTTGGGATCAAGCTTTATTAAATACTCATGATATAGTAGCTTATGCATGGCCTTATATCCTCTTTCTTGAGCAATTTGGAGCGCTGTTTTGCCTTTGAAATCGCTTTCTTCATGTTTGTTACTTGCAAGTACCTTTTTTTGCATGTCGGCTGGCAAAACGTCAAGGAGCCTTCTTGTTAAGGCTTGATCATCCCATGCAACAAGCTGACAAAGAACCCCTGCAATTTCATGACATGAGAGTTGAAAAAATAGGTGATTGTCGATGATGGGGATTAAAACTTCCGATCTGATTAGCTCACCGTTTTGTGTACCCTTTTTATGTGTCTGGATGACATGCTGCAACCATTCATTGGCTTTTTTGGAAAGAAATTTCAGCGCTTTTTTTCTTTCGCTCATTGCCTCTGTCATTGTCTCTGTAAAACGTTTTTTAACGTCTTCAATCATCTGCGAAGCATTATTTTCCGAAATCGTATACAATTGCGAGGTGAAAGCATTGATGAACGCAAGCACATGCTCTTCTAAAGATTGGCTTACGGCCTGTTTCCCCTCTAGCCAGATGGGATCAACATAGGGCGTGATAGCGGCTAAGGCCGCATTTGCGGCATTCTCTTGTTTTTTACCTTTGTAGATTACACTGGAGCTTAAAGCCTGAGCATATGTTTGTTGCACAAGTTCTCTATGTTCTACTTTTCCAAATGCTGTGGTCAATAAATAGGTGAAGAGGGCTGGCAGATCGGGATCATTGTTTTTAATTTGCTGAAGGGCCCATTCAAGCAAAGACAATGACCCTGTTTTTAGCTCTGTTATGGAGATCTGCAGCTGAGGGGTGTTCTTAAGGCTACTTGTGAATTCCACAATGTGTTTGACCTCTTCCAGCATACGGCGTGCATTCTGGATTTTAGACAATCCTGACTCTAATATCACCTTTTTATATTGGGTGAGATCATGGATAAGAGTGGCTCCTACTTGATTGAGTTGTTTGATCACTTCCCGATATGCCCACACTGAATGACCCGCCTTTAAAAGGGGTGCCATCACATTAATCACTTGATCAAGCACTGTATGCTCTGTTTGACCAGCAGGTGACGCTGCTAAATTATAATTAAACGGGATATTATTTTCCTTTGCCCATGGAATAAAAAATTTTAGCCTTTCTAGATCTAAATATTTGCCTTTATGGAGGTGATGGCTGATGAAGTGGACAACAAGAGGAACGACCTTTTGGCCTTGAGTTGCAAGAGTGTTTTCTAAAGTGAGAATTTGTAAAACGAGTTCTATTAGCTGAGGGGAAAGAATAGGCTTTTTAGAAGAATACATCCTTTCAAATAGAGAGTTCTCAATCAAATACGCAAGTCTTTGGGATATTAAATGGATGTGCGCCTCTGGACGTGCGCCCATCTGCAAAAGGGCGTGAATCTGCGCAATATACCCGTCTCTATCGTCATTGTATCGCGGATTTTGCAGCAGGACTTTAAGCGCTTTATTCAGCTGATCTTGACTTGGATCCATTTTCCCCATCATATGCATGATACATCCTATCACGTTCTTGTTTATATAATAGTCTGAAGATAGGGAATTGTAGAGATAAGTAAGCAAAGGTCGTTTGCCTCCCAACCATGAGGGGATCTCAATTTTGTTAAAATCTATTGGAAGGTTGTTGTCCACAACCCATGAAATGATTGCTTTTACGTTATATATTATATGCTCCGAGCGGGGTTTTGTTGCATGAACGATCTGTGTTTGCAGATGTTCTTGCCACTTATTGGGGTCTATTTGCTGAGCAATCTGACGAATAGTAGGCTGTTTTATTAGCTCTTTTATCACCTCCTGATACCCTTGAAGCAGGGCTTGTTCAAGAGCTATTTTATTATCTTGATCATTCGTGGGCAAGAGATTTAACCTTTGCAGCCTCTGTAAAAACTTGATGATTTCCTTTTCATCATTAAAGTGTCTAATGGCTTGGGCAATAAAGGGTAGCGCGTTATAATTAACGCCTAAGGCGGAACAATTTTGAACCCAAGCATCTTGGGTTAAAAAGCTTATTGGGGGGTGAGCTAGCCATACAAGCTCCACAATAATTTGTTTAATTTACTGTATTGCTGTTATTGAAAATATGTCAATAGCCTTATTAGACTAGACTTTTGCAGAAAAAGTTGCACTTATGATCATTGCGCAAGAAATAGATCTTGCGCATAAACTTTTTTATGCGTAAATTTAAGGCGAAAATATTGCGCATAAAAGTTTTATGCGCAAATTAGGATAGTCGAGGCATCATGACAAAAAACCAAAATCGCGAAGAGGAAATTAAAAAGCTTCTAGAGTTCATTGCTCACTCTTCTACAGGGGCCTCGTTAGATGATATCTTCATTGAATATAATAGTTTTATTCCTAAGCGCACTTTGCAATATCGATTATTGCATCTTGTAAAAGCAGGAATTTTAAAGAAAGAAGGGGCTCATCGTAGTACTAGATATTATAGGAGAAAAGCAGAAAGTCAGACTGCAGAAAATAAGGCTTTGACGCTTCCAACAAAATCAATTATTTCCTCCATTATTGTATTGTCTGCAGAGGCGAAAGAGGTCCAAAAAGCGCGTTTCTAGATTAGCAGGCAATATTCCCTTTATCCGAGATAACCTTTCCCCCCTCTCTTTTGTGGATGTTCCAGAAGAAATTTATATTCAAGGATTACTTGCGATATATGAACTCAATCGGATCGAACTTTTTCGCGATGTTTTTGTTTGGGCTTATGAAAGATCGGCCTCTCTTTATGTGGCAACGCTTGAATCACTCGGAGAGCCCGATCCATTTCGAGTGCGTTATCGCGATCTCATCCACCATATTGTGCACGAGGTTGTCCATCAACAAATGAATAAAAGAGAAAGTACGATAGCAATCCAACAATTTGCTAGCACACGCGTTTCTTTAGAAGATAGACCCAGATTTATAGAGGTTGCAAAAATAGAGGTCGAAAGTTTACACGAGGGAAATTTTGCACGTTATAAAATACGGCCTTCGTCATTTTTTAGCTGGCAAAAGAATTATAAACCCCATCACAAGGATTGAACAATGTCAGTAAATTCTAAAAAAGACGATGTTTTACAAACGATTGCAGAATATGTTCTCCATAAAGACATAAACTCACAAGAAGCCTACCAAACAGCAACATGTTGCCTTGCAGATGCCTTAAGCTGCGCGATGCTCGCTTTAAACTTCCAAGAGTGCCAAAAGCTTCTAGGACCCATTGTCCCTGGAACAATAGTGCCGCATGGCACTCATGTACCTGGAACCTCTTACCATTTGGATCCAGTAATGGGTGCGTTTAATATTGGCGCAATGATTCGCTGGCTTGATTTTAACGACACCTGGCTTGGCGTTGAGTGGGGACATCCATCCGATAATTTGGGAGGCATTTTAGCCATAGCCGATCACCTTAGCAGGGTACAAAAAGTCAAAAGGGAAAAACAGATCTTAATGAAAGAGGTCTTGTTTGCTGCCATTAAGGCCTACGAGATTCAAGGAGTTTTGGCTTTGACAAATAGCTTCAATCGTGTGGGCTTAGATCACGTCATCTTCGTGAAAGTGGCAACAGCTGCTGTTGTGACAGCAATGCTTGGAGGCACTCACGCCCAAATTGTCGATGCCATTTCACATGCATGGATCGATATTAGCTCCCTTCGCACCTACCGTCAAGCAGTCAATGGAGGCTCTAGGAAATCGTGGGCAGCTGCCGATGCGACAAGTCGCGGGGTTCTTTTCTCCTTATTCGTCATGAGGGGCGAGATGGGGTATCCTGCTGCCCTTACAGCGCCACAGTCCGGCCTTTGCGATGTGTTGTTCAAAGGCACCCCCATTACCCTTTCAAGACCTCTTGAATCTTATGTAATGGAAAATATCTTATTTAAGGTAGCTTTTCCAGCTGAATTTCACGCCCAGACAGCTGTAGAATGTGCGATATTGTTACATAATGAAATAGGCGGCAAAGTTGAAGAGATTGAATCTATTGAAATTGAAACACACGAATCGGCCATGCGCATTATCGATAAAGTTGGCCCCTTGCAAAACCCTGCAGAAAGAGATCATTGCTTGCAATATATGGTCGCAATTGCCCTTATAAAGGGTTCATTAAATGCCTTTGATTATGAGGAAAAGGCAAGCCAAGACGCACGCATTGACACTCTTCGGGATAAGATGAAAGTGAGAGAAAACAAGCAGTTTTCAATCGATTATTTAGATCCAAATAAGCGCTCCATTGCAAATAGGATCACTCTTCATTTAAAAAACGGCATAAAACTACATAAAACGATAGAATACCCTTATGGGCATAGGCGTAGAAGAGAAGAGGGGCTGCCGCTTCTTTTTAAAAAGTTTGCCGCTAATTTAAAGACCCGCTTACCAGAGTCAAAAGTAGAGGCTATTTTAACCCTATTTCAAGATAGCAAGAAGCTCTCTGAAATGCCTGTCTGCGACTTTATCGACCTATTTTCGTAAGAAAATGATTTCAATAAAACCTATTCAACCGTATCCTTCATTCGTTTATGTAAGAAGAACCGATCAAGACAAGCTGCAAGTCGCAAGCAACCGCGTCGCTTGCGCCTTTACAAACTGGAGGTTAGGTAGGCTTCAAGAGCCGCTTTCTTGTCCTAAAGAATTGTCCTTAAATTTAAGCGCCTTAATTAAGATGGTCTTTGCAGAGCATCAAGAAAAGTCCGCAAGGATCCAAATCGTCCTCTCGGCAATAAACGACAATAGCTTGCCATGGAGAGGGACTGATGATACCGTATCGGAAGTGCTGAAAGGATTTGTCAAGACATGCATAGATACAAAGGGTGTATTTAACTCAAATTTCAGTTACCAAGAACTTATGCTAAATTTGCAACCTTGCGGTTTACTCATAAGTAATATTAAAAAGATTCTTGTTGTTTTAGAGCAGCAAGAGATGGCCGCATTTTTTGCAGAGAATCACTTACAGCCATTCAAACAATTGTTGGCCCAATTCTTAGCCTATACAGTTACCAAAGCGCATGTGTTTTATTCGATTGAGGCTTTAGGAAGTCAGACGAAAGTGATCAGTGAAGAAAAATTGCAAGATGTTGAGTTTTTCATAAAAGAGTGTTTTCCCTTTCATAGGGAAGGCAATTTGGAAGGCGCTTTAGAAATAGATCGCTTACATAAACACTACATGCATGCGCAAGAAGTATTAAGGAGCCGCTCTTTACTTAAGGAAAGACCCGAAAAACAATTACTGCGTTTTGAAGAGAGCAGAACAGAAAAATCATGCATAAAGCGCCTTGCCGCAGCCTGCGTATGCCACCAATTTATTAATCGCCATATCACAAACTTTAAAATGGCAATCGCTGAGTATCTCTTAAATGCGATGTGGTGGTGTGCATCTTCCCATTACCCTGTGGAAACAATAGAGGGGAGACGAGCGATTGCAGAATCGTTAGATAATTATGGAAAAAGTCTTACTCTAGAAGAAAGGGATGCGCTTTCAAAAGCATTTTTAGATAAAGAAGCTATCCAGCTTTTTGCCTCGCATGACCTATTGGAAGCTAAAACATTTATTCAGGAGTACCTTTTAAAAAAATGACTTCAAAAGATCTCTTTTGAAGTCATTTCGAAATCAGTTATTTCTTTGCAGAAGCCAAGCCTTTAGCACCTTCTTCTGTCATGAACCAAAATGAGGCACCAGGAATTTTCGCCTTGATTTTTTCTTCCCAACTTAGAGCTTCTTTAAGGGAGGTAAGAAACTTACCGGCCGAGGCAAGCCCTTCAGCTTCTGCTGAGCTATCAGCTAAAGCACTGATTTGCGGAAATGTTAAACTGGGAAGGGGCTCGCACGTTTTGGGGTTAATGACCGAAGTGTACGGTTTTCCATCGACAGTCCATTTTTGCTGATTAAGGTCACTGCTAGAGGCAAGCGCCTGGTCTTTAAGCTTAAATGTTTTTTTAGGATCATCAGTCGCAGAAGCTAGACGAGACTCGCGCACAAAGACTTGCCAAGCAGATCCCTTAGGCCCAGTTCCTAAAGCGCGCATTGTCTCACTCCATTTGATAAAGAAATTTGTGTAGCCCATACCTTTTAACTTTTCAATGATCTGATCGATGGTAAAGCCTTTAAAAATAGCGCCAAAATTGATCTCATCTACCTCTGCAGTTTTCCAAAAAGTATTCCCTTGTATCTTAAGATTTTTCCAACCTGTATGTGAACACGCCTTTTGTACAGCTTCTTTAGAGGGAAGTTTTCCCTTTTCTAAGTTTTGGGTCCATAATGTTCCCAAAGCACCCATGGTCGGATCGAACAGTCCACCGCTGATGAAATTGATTTTTTCGCTGACCGCAAAAAGTTGGCCTAGCAGTGGAGAAACGGTGACTTTCTTATCGATAGGTAATTTGCTCAGTTTGGATACTTCCGAATTTGGATTATCTGAATCATAGGTGGCTGTGGCCTTATCAAAAACTGCCTTCACAGCACTTTCAACAGATTTTTTTTCTTCAGAGGTCAGCGATTTGGCGATTACGATTTGGTAATCTTTGTCCCTAAATGTACCGCTCAATTCAGTTTTATCATCGGATGCTGCTAGGCAGGCTGCCGTAAGCAGCAAAGAGGTCAAGAATATTTTCTGAAAAAGATTTAACATAATCATTCCTTGTCGATTAAAGTTTAAAAATCTTTTTTACCACAAACCAGGTATTATTCTTAACGTAAAAATGTCTGGGGGTGAAATGATTTTAATCTATAAGTGTTAAAAGCTTTGCAAGAACATCGTCAAGAAGTGCGTCAGGAATTTTGCAAATTAAAGCAGCCGTACGCGCTCGCCAGTCTAGCGAACGAATTTGATCACATAAGATGGCTCCCTCTATTTGTTTGGATTTTATCACCACTTCAAAGGGATACCCTTTAATTTTGCTAGTGATTGGCATAAACAATGCAATCCCGGTTTTGATATTATACTCATGTGGGGAGATGACGAGGGCCGGTCTCACTTTTTTAATTTCCTTTCCTTTTTGCGGATCGAAATCTAACCAGACAACATCGCCGCGCTTTGGAGTGTATACTACCATTCTTCATTTCCCATTTGCGGATCATCCATTAAAGGCATGTGAAGATTATCTTCTGTGATTTGGTTTAGCATCTCATCAAGCGTATAATGGGGCGCGCGAATGACTAAAGATCGCCCTTCTATTTCCATGTCGACAAGGCTTCCAGGGTTTAAGTGCAGCTGTTTGGAAAGTATCACTGGGATACGTACAGCCAAACTGTTCCCCCATTTTTGAATGTGTGTTTGCATATTTTGACCCTCTTAATGTATACACTTAGTATATACCATTCCTCAAAATTTAGCCATCTTTTTTCATGTTCTTAACAAGACCGGATATCCCTAAACACACAACAACACTAAAACAACTCTTATTACAACTTTATTATAGATAAAAAATCACTGTTTATTTATAATTTGGGATCACTAAACTTCATAAGAGCTACTATGAGCCCAAATATTTTAATGCGCCCACTCATCAGCTTCCACTCTGCATTCACATCTATTACAAATAAGCTGCCGGAACAAGGAAAAGCAAGAGAACTAATCATTTGATCGCTGATTTTATCTAGTGGATACACAAAAATATGGCAGTATGTGAGGCAATGACAGATCTTACCCATATTCAAGCAATCGCTACGCGTATTGTCTATAAGCTCGTTAAAGCGGGCTATATTGCCTACTTTGCGGGAGGATGGGTACGGGATTATCTCATGGATCACCCCTCAGATGATATCGACATCGCAACAGACGCCCCTCCTGAAGTCATCTTAGATCTATTCCCGCGCACTATTTTGGTGGGCCTCTCCTTTGGAGTGATTGTAGTTGTGGAAGACTCCCATCAATTTGAGGTGGCCTCTTTTAGACGCGATGTTGCGTACATCAACGGCAGATCCCCTACCCACATTGAACCCTCAACGCCAGAAGAAGATGCCACTCGGCGCGATTTTACCATCAATGGGATGTTTTACGATCCCCTTGAAGACGAGATCTACGACTATGTCGGCGGCGTGCGCGATATTGAGCATAAAGTCATTCGGGCTATCGGCAACCCTTATGAGCGCTTTGTAGAAGATCGCTTAAGGATGATTCGCGCCATTCGCTTTGCCTTCCGCTTTGACTTTGTGATAGAGCAGGAGACAAAAGAGGCCATTATCGCATGTGCCCCGATGCTCTTTCCAGCCGTTGCTATGGAGCGCATCTGGCATGAATTTTCTAAGATGGCCAAGTATCCGCGCTTTGGAGAAGCTCTTTTAGAGATGCATCGCTTAACCCTTCTTGAAGAGATCTTCCCAAAGCTAAAACACCTCCACTTAAATGACCTAAAGGCCCATGTCAAACCCTTTAATCATTACCCCAAGAAAACGCCGACCATCTTACATTTGATGGCCCTTTTTCCAACAATGCAACGTGGGAGTGGCCTTGAACTTTGCAGCTACTTAAAGACGAGCACCTCACATGGAACTCTTGCAGAGCTATTGTTAAGATTGCGGCAATTGACACTTCAAGAATGGAAAGAAAACAAGATCGATTTAGTCGAATGGGTCCACTTATACGCAAATCCAGATACGTGGCTTTGTTTACAGGTACAAGCTGCGCATTTAGAAGAACAAGAGATTCCGTTATCAATTGCGCAATTCTTAAGTCATCATCAAACTAGAATCAAGCGCTACCAAACGCATATCGAAAGGATCATCCACAAAAAACCCCTCATGGCAGCCTCCATCTTGCAAGAGATGGGTATTACCCCTGGGAAAAAGATGGGGTTATTGCTTAAAAATGCCGAGCGCACAGCTATCTTAAATGAGATCGACGATCTTAAAGTTTTAACCTCTTTGCTCAAAGAAAGAGGAGAAATTTGAGTTGAAACAATTGACCTCCACAAGGCATCCTCTCATCAAACATTTAGTCGACTTAAGAGAAAAACGCACTTATCGCTATGAATGCCAAAGCGTCGTCGTTGAGGGGCTGACCATCATCTCTGAGCTTGCCAAGACAAATCGATTTAAATGCATGATCATAAGCGATGAGCGCTTCCTTAAATTTGCTGAAAGTGCAGAGGAAGTAGTCATAGTCTCTTGTGATATCATGAAAAAGATATCTGGCCTGATTGCCCCTGAAGGGATCTTGGTTGAAATGCAGATGCCTCTTCCAAGCCAACTTAAGGGAGCAAAGAGAGTGATTGCGCTAGATGGCATCTGTGATCCCGGCAATATGGGCACACTTTTTAGATCTGCTTTAGCGCTTGGATGGGATGCCGTTTTTTTAATCGATGGGTGCGATCCCTTTAATGAAAAAGTGATAAGAGCTGCCATGGGGGCCACATTTCGCCTCTCTATTGGATGGGGAAATTGGGAAACGTTAAAAAAGATCGCTATAAATGAAAATTTAACGGTCTTTGGCGCCGATATTAAGGGACAAGACATTGCAAGTGTAAACCCTTGTAAGAAAATCCTCTTAATTCTTGGAAATGAAGCTCATGGGCTATCAGAGCAAGCCAAAGCGATGTGCGAACTTATCACAATCCCTATGTCCAAAGAAATGGAGTCGCTCAATGTTTCAGCTGCAGGAAGTATTATCATGTATGTATTAAAAGGGAATTTGTGGAAATAGATCCAAAACAACAAGATCCACAAAGCTGGTCAGGTGATGACGTAGAAGTTGAATACTTTGGCGAGGAGAGAAAACAAGGGAAAAAAGAAAGAAAGATTCTTTTAGCCAAAGATCGCTCACAATATAAAAAAACAGATAGAGCAAAAAAAGCGCAAGAAAAGGAGCTCTCTCTTAAAGAAGACAATCTCATTAAAGGCAGGGTTCTTAGCATAGCCTCACAAGTGATTACCGTTGAAGCTGCCGGCACATTATGGCAATGCACCCTTCGCGGGGTATTAAAAAAGGAAAAAACAGAGGCAAAAAATCTTGTCACTGTCGGCGATTTTGTCCTCATGCACCCAAGCGATGCTGCTTGCGGACAAATTGTCCATATAGAGCCTAGGCGATCTGTTCTCTTTCGACAAGAAAATCTATCGCGAAAAAAACTGCAGCTTATTGCAGCTAACATCGATCAGGTGATTATTACCGTCTCAGTTGTTTCACCGCAACTTAAACCCTCACTCATCGATCGCTATATCATCGCTGCCCATCAAGGGCATATGGACCCTGTAATTGTGATCAACAAACTAGATCTTTTAGGAGAAGGGGAAAGAGATGTATGCGATAATATCTGCTCGGTTTATAAAGACCTTAACATCCCCATCATCGGCGTAAGTTACGAAACAGGGGAAGGAATCGATCATCTCAAACAGCTGATGAAAGATAAAGTTTCTGTTTTTTCAGGGCAATCTGGCGTTGGGAAGTCTTCCCTTATCAATGCCATTACAGGGTCTCATCTAAGAGTTGGCAACATGGTCGAAAAAACGAATAAAGGCACCCACACAACGACTTCAGCAAAACTTTTGCGTCTTATCTTTGGCGGATGGTGCATCGATACTCCCGGCATTAAAAGCTTTGGTGTTTGGGACTTAAAAAAAGAGGACGTCAAAGGGCATTTTACCGAAATTTTTAAAGAGGGGTGCCTCTGTCGATATTCAGACTGCTCTCATACAGGTGAAGAAGGATGCCACGTGATTAAGTGTGTAGAGGAAGGCGCCATTTCCCCATTTCGCTATGAGTCGTACTGCGCTTTGTTAGATAGCATCTCTGAAGAGCATTACAGAAGATAATTATATAATGTCGCACGCATCAGCTGGCATCCAATGCGCATCTTTCCCCTCCCATTTGACATTGCAGCCAATAGGATTGGTAAGAGGCACCGAAATCCTTTGACCTCTCAAATGTTCATTGAGAGCTTTTTCCAAATCATTCACTTTACTTTTGCTCGCATCGCGCGGTGAATCGACCGCTCTTCCCGTATAAACCTAGAAACGGCAGTTGGAGACGCTAACTTGACATGAATCTCTTGAACCAGAATCATTTGCAGTGGGGCGGTCCAACACCCTTTGGGAATGTCCCGCCCCACTGCAAAGTGATTCTAATTCAAGATCTTCATGCCAATTTAGCATCTCGAACTGCCGTTTCTAGGTTTAACCTGCAAAGAAGTTTTAAGTCTTAACATATCTTGATATCTTGCAGGATCTGCTTTAGGTCTTAGCGCGGCAATTTTTCTTGCAAAATGACATTGATAATGTCAAAATGAGACTCAAAATGACATTTCTAATGTCGTTTTTCTCCTCAAATTAAAGGTAATATATGTGTGCGCAAACGGTTAAAAGGTTATTTCATGAGCCATTGGGAAGCTATTTTCTCTTTGGTCCAAGAGGAACAGGAAAATCCACTCTAGCTGCTATTCGACACCCCGACGCTCTTTTAATTGATTTAAGAATCAACAAAGAAAGACTAAAATACGTAACAGAACCTGATCTTCTTTTGTCGATTGTCCGTGCTCAACCATCCCATACAGTCATCGTCATTGATGAAATTCAAAAAGTTCCAAATTTGCTCTCTTTGGTACACCTATTAATTGAAGAAAAACGGGGATGGAAGTTTATTTTAACTGGGTCAAACGCAAGGCAATTGAAAAGAGAAGGAGTTGATTTACTTGGAGGAAGGGCCGTAAAAAAACTATTACACCCTTTTATGGCGGGTGAAATCAAAGACAGATTTCACATAGAAGATGCGCTCCGCTATGGTCTTTTGCCTTTACGATTTGATTCTTTAGACCCACATGACACTTTAGCAACATATATCACTCTTTATATCGAAGAAGAACTAAAAGCTGAAGGAGTGATCAGAAATATCGAACCCTTTGCTAGGTTTTTACAAGCAATGAGTTTTTCACACGCCTCTCTCCTTAATATTACAAATATTTCAAGAGAATGCCAAGTGAAGCGAACAACTGTAGATAGCTGGATTTCGGTGCTTAACGAAATGCTTCTTTGCTCCCAAATTGAAGTATTCACCCATCGAGCTAAGCGAGAATTGAGTCACCATCCAAAATTTTATTTCTTTGATGCAGGGGTATTTCGAGCACTTCGTCCTTATTCAATTGGCGATAGCCCATCAGAACTTGATGGTTTAACATTAGAAGGGCTTGTAGCTCAACACTTGCTTGCTTGGAGAGACTATACGATTGAAAAACATACAATCCATTTTTGGAGAACGCGTTCAGGGGTAGAGGTGGATTTTATTATTTTAGGTCCTCTTGGCTTTTGGGCGATCGAAGTCAAAAATTCATCTCATGTTAATTCACAAGATCTTGCCTCTTTATGTACATTCCAAGAAGATTATCCTGAGGTAAAGATGATATTGGTTTATCGAGGTAAAGAGCGATTGATTAAGAAAAATGTCTTATGCCTTCCTTGTGAAGAGTTTTTAAAAGAAATCGCTCCCAATCAACCTTTATCCTAGAAACGGCAGTTCGAGATGGCGAAGTGATGTAAGATTTTGAGTTAGAATCGCTTCTGGCGGGGATCGACATTCCCAAATGGTGAAGGCGATCCCCGCCAGAAGCGATTATAGCTCAAAAGATTACGTCAATTTGCCGTCTCCAACTGCCGTTTTTAGGTTTAAAGAATCCAGAAAACAATGTGCAGCCGATGAGCGGCAGCTCCTTAAAAAAAAGCTCTGTTGATTCGCTTTTTAAGGACAAATGCGATACACTGCTACTCATGACACCTAAAATCAAACTATTAAGCGACCACGCCATCAATAAGATTGCTGCCGGCGAAGTCATAGAAAACCCAGCATCTGTCGTCAAAGAACTTGTAGAAAACAGCTTAGACGCAAAAGCCTTAGATATTTGCATTGAAATACAAGGGGGCGGAAGGCAACTCATCCGCATCAGCGACAATGGCTTTGGCATGGAACTTGAAGATGCGCTTCTTAGCCTTAAGAGGCACGCCACATCCAAAATTTCGGACGTAGAAGATATCCACGCTCTAACGACGATGGGATTTCGCGGAGAAGCCATCCCCTCTATTGCGGCAATCTCTCATTTTAAGATTTTGACATCTACTCAAGATGGCAGAGGAAATCTTGTCATCGTCGAAGGGGGACAAGTTTTAAGCCAAGGCGTTGCCCCACGAGCTCAAGGGACAACGATAGAAGTTCAATCGCTTTTTTTCAACGTGCCGGTGAGAAAAAAATTCCTAAAATCCCCGGCTGTAGATGCAGCAGAGATCTATAAAACAATTTCTTTACTATCCCTTGCGCACCCTGACGTTAAATTTTCCCTCATCAACGACGGTAAAGTGCAACTATCTACACATACCTCAAAAGAACAAAATTTTGAAGAAAAATTTAAAGGACGCGCAAAAGAAATTTTAGGTGAAGACTTTGTGGATCACTGCAAGTGGATCGACATCACAACCCCTCATTGCCACCTCCAGGGGCTAATTTCCATCCCCACATACACAAGACACAATAGAGCAGCTCAACATCTTTTCATCAATAAACGCTCCGTTATCTCGATGGCAATTGGGTATGCCATAAGAGATGGTTATGGCACGTCTATTCCTCAAGGCAGGCATCCGGCCTTTGCCTTGCATTTTACCATTGATGGCAACTTTGTCGACGTCAACGTCCACCCTCAAAAAAAAGAGGTGCGCCTTCGCCAAGAGCTGCTGATACGCGAGTTTATCATCAAGGCTGTCCAAAATACGCTTCACCAAAGAGATTCTATTCCTACAGATTACATGCCTTCTTTGTTTCCTGCTGACGAAGCAAGATTTGTAAGCCCAGTTTTTGCAAAAGCATTTCAAACTGCTAATAGCGACATCGAAGAAGACGCACCTCCCCCCTTTTATATGGGGAAAGGAAAAGAGAACGCTTACATTTCAAAATCGCCCTCATTTAATCACACCTTCGCGCCTCAAAAAGCCTACCAAGAAGGCCACTTTGAGCAGATCGTGGGGCTTGACTCTCAAAAGTTTGATTGTGACATTAACCCATTACCATTAAAGGTTTTAGGGACAATTGTAGATTATATTTTAGTCGACGCGGCAATCTCCCATCCCCTTTTAAAGCAGTTTAATAATAAGTCAAACCAAAGTGGAGGTCTTCTTCTTGTTTCGCAAAGAGAGGCCCATGCGAGGATTATATTTGAAAAGCTTTTAAGCTCAGAAAATGGAAACATACACCCTTCCCAATCTCTTTTAATCCCCCATACAATAGATGTAACGCCGCAAGAGGCCAATGCGATCTGTACCAATTTAGACTACTTAAACAAAATCGGGATCTGTATCAAAGCATTTGGTTCCACGACTTTTTTAATCGATGCAATCCCCCAGGCCTTTGAAAAAGTAAACGTACAAGAGTTTATAAAAGATATCATCTGCGACCTCACACACGAGATAAGTTGCCATAAGACAGTGATAGAAGAGAATAAACTAAAAAAGACTGCGCTTGCGGCCTCAAAAGCTTCCATTTCTGCAAATAGAAAGCTAAGCATGCAAGAGGCAGACGCGTTGCTTTGCGATCTTTGCAAGTGTAAAACACCGCTCTTTTCGCCAACGGGAAAACCGACCATGGCTTTTTTAAGTCCAGATGATATCTTACGCCATTTCTAAGTCACAAGTTAAGGAGGTTGTTTGTGTATAAAGAACGGATCAAAAAACTGCAAGATACCCTAAAAGAAAATGGGTGCGATGCCATGGTTGTCGATGACCAAACCAATCTATTTTATCTTACCGGCCTTGATCTATCCGCCGGCACTCTCATCGTCGACAAAGAGAGTGTAAATCTTGGCGCAAATCTTTTTGTCGATGGTAGATACATTGCCATCTGCAAAGAAAAATCTCCTTTTCCCGTATTTTTAAGCGATACGCACCCGTGGCATAAGGCCCTAGATCGCTCAGTTAAAAAAATTGCCTTTGATAGCGATAAAACCACCTACAAAGGATTTGAAAATTTAAAAAACAAGCTTTCTATCGACATCATCCCCTTGGATGGTCCCTTAGAGCGTTTGCGAGGTGTTAAAGATAAACATGAAGCGCTTTTGCTTAAAAAAGCGGGAGAGCTCGGCTCGCTTGGCTTTGATTACGTCTGTAGCCTGTTAAAGACAGGAATTGCCGAAATTGAAGTGGCAAGAGAGCTTGAAATATTTTGGAAGCGAAAAGGGGCCACAGGGACTGCCTTTGATCCGATCATCGCCTTTGGAAAAAATAGCGCAATGCCGCATCACCGTAGCAGCCTTACAACTTTAAAACAAGGCGATGTCGTCTTAATCGATATTGGCGTTAACTTAAATCACTACCGCTCCGACATGACGCGCACCATTTCCTTTGGAAACGCTCCTTCTACGATTCACAAAATCCACACTGTTGTGCAAAGGGCACAAAAATTAGGTCTTGATTTATGCCGCCCCGGTACAACTTTAAAAGAGCTAGATGTTACGGTCAGGGAATTTATTGCCAAAGAAGGTTTTGGCGATTATTTTACTCATGGCCTAGGACATGGGGTTGGACTTGACATTCACGAATTTCCCCCTATCAGAAAGCCTTCTACAACGGGCGAATATACCTTTGCCGATATTCAACTTCTCCCCGGTATGGTCATTACAATTGAACCTGGTATCTACTTAGATGGAGTTGGGGGCGTTCGAATCGAAGACACAGTCCTCATTACAGAGCAAGGGCATGAAAACTTAACAAATAGACCAAAAGAGTTTCATCTATGACAAATATCAAATCGGTAAAGGCTATCGAAATACTCGATTCTCGCGGATTTCCAACTCTTGAGGTCACCCTCACAACAGAATATGGATTCGTTGTAAAAGCTTGTGTCCCATCAGGCGCATCGACCGGCTCTAATGAAGCCTTAGAGCTTCGCGACAACGACCCTGCGCGCTATTTTGGCAAGGGAGTTCTAAAGGCTATCTCTAATGTCAATGGCCCGATTGCCGAGATTCTAGTAGGTCAATCTGTCTACGATCAACAAAAACTAGATTTAATGATGATTGAAGGGGATGGGACAAGCAACAAATCCAAATGGGGCGCTAATGCCATTCTTGGCGCTTCAATGGCCATTGCAAGAGCTGGGGCTACCCTTTCAAGGCTCCCTCTTTATAAATACCTTGGAGGAATTCATGCGCATATATTGCCATGCCCGATGATGAATATCATCAATGGAGGCTCTCATGCTGATAACTCCATCGATTTTCAAGAATTTATGATACGCCCTATCATTGCCCCAACATTTAAAGAAGCCTTGCGCATGGGGTCTGAAATCTTTCATACCTTAAAAAAACTCTTAAAAGATAAGGGTCTTGCAACCTCAGTTGGCGATGAGGGGGGATTTGCCCCAAATCTTTCTTCTGCAGAATCGGCCTTAGAATTAATCGTACAAGCTATTGAAAAGGCGGGCTACTCTCCAGGAGTTGATGTGACTTTAGCACTTGATTGCGCAGCTTCTGAATTTTATGACAATCATACAAGGTGTTACATAGAGAAAAAAAAGAAAATGAATGGGGAACAGTTTGAGCAAAAAAGTAGTTTAGCGCAAATCGATTACCTTAAAAGCCTATGTGCAAAATTTCCGATCGACTCCATTGAAGATGGCCTTGATGAAGCCGATTGGGAGGGGTGGAAAGAGCTCACAAAAGCACTTGGTTCGAAAATACAGATCGTGGGCGATGACCTCTTCGTCACTAACCCAAAGTTCTTACTGAAGGGCATTAAAGAAAAAGCTGCCAATTCCATCCTCATTAAGCCCAACCAAATCGGGACCATGACAGAGACGTTTGAGACAATACGCCTTGCAAAATCGCATGGAATGCACACAATCATCTCCCACCGCTCGGGTGAAACCGAAGACACTATGATTGCCGATATCGCAGTCGCTGTAAATGCGGGCCAAATCAAGACAGGCTCATTATCTCGAACAGATAGGATCGCCAAATACAATCGCCTCCTCAGCATCGAAGAAGAGCTGGGAGAGTCGGCCATTTATGGGAATAGTTGCATTAACCTAAAGAGTCAATGAGGCGAGGTAAGTGAGATGTCAGATAGAAAGGAATACTTAAGATTTGATGGTGAAATGAGAGGCTCTCTTGTGAAATTTTAATTCCAAAGGGAGGGCGTTTTTCGAAAATTTCTTTGCATATATCCCGTTTTTTTGATGGATTTGTATAAAACACGTACCTTCTTTCGAAACTAAAATCCCGTGCCTCTGCCTGTGCCCGCGCCTCCATCCTATTACCCATATGTGTACTATCGCTGCTACCGCAGCTTGATTATCCTAGATCCGGCAGTTCGAGATGGCAAATTAATGCAAGATCTTGAATTAGAAT
>Ga0206944_1053_pt1 | contig 22403 bp, 8 predicted proteins | sample Alteio_BWOrgHeat_4_FD_152978 | JGI IMG/M metagenome (GOLD analysis project Ga0206944, IMG submission 152978) | Enriched cells from forest soil in Barre Woods Harvard Forest LTER site, Petersham, Massachusetts, United States -... | ecosystem: Environmental > Terrestrial > Soil > Temperate forest > O... | reverse complement strand
TTTTTAATTGCTGAGATGGCAAATACAAGGTTGTACCGCTATAGGTAAAACCTTTGAAAAGTGTCAGGGATGCCCCTGTAGTTACCGTTGTCCCGCTCCGTGTGATCTGCTGATATGTTTCAACCGCGGCATTGATGTTTTCCTGTTTTAAGTAGTAAAGCGCATTCACATTAGGATTAGAGCCGCTTAGAGCCGGATAATCCTTTACATAGCTGAAGTTGGTGGTAACAATACTGTTGTCACTGTTAACAGCCGTTTGTTTTGTTAATAATTTATGCTTGCTGCTGTTAAAGTAGTAGCTAACAGTGCTAGACTGCACTTGCCCGCTTCCTGATGATGCGAAAACTTTTGTGTTGACTGTATTAGGCAATTCGCTGGTGTTATAATAGATGGTGTATTTATCATATCCCTTTGTAGAGTAGATGATCGTGTTATTATCATCAACCTTAAAGCCTGTTATGATCGATGGGGCAAAGGAGCGCTGGTAAGTATAATTGGTTTCACTTACTTCAACACCACTATCATTATAATTGGTTACATTTTGCAGCAGCCCGCGTTCAAAGTCATAATTAGGGTTAGAGATAAAGGGATACGAATAAATATCATTCTTAACAGTCTGTGTACTACAGTACGCTCGGGCAGAATAATCAATTGTTGGAGCCCAGTCGTTTTTCGTGCAGCCATTACAGGCGGGATGAGCACTCGCATCCCAATTGGTTGCCGGTACATAATATTGATAGGTTGTATAACCCGCTCCGGTTTGAACAACTTTTACATTGGTATACATAATAGTATGGTCTTCGTTGGAAAGGTCATACCCGGAAAGCGCCGTCGCGCTTGTAACTTGTCCAGACGAATTAAGACTTCCACCTATCGGTATGGTAAAAGCATAAGCAGGCAGGCTAATCGGTTTACCAGTGGTAACACCCAAAGATGTGGTATAATAATAATTTCGGATAATGTTGTTTGTCGAGCCACTACCCACGGAATCTATGATCTGCTTTATCCTGATCCCGCCGCCTTGCGTATAATTACCCGAAGGCACATCGATATAGTCATTTGGTTCATAAATAAGATTCGTATTTCCACCCTGTGCCGATACGATTTTGTTCAGTGTACCGGTAGCAATCACGGTAGCGTCTGCCGCACGGTTTGAATTGCTAAGCGTATAGGTATAATCCGAACCCGCTGTTGTAGTTTTGATCGCATAGCGCTGGTAGGCACCATTGGACGGATTGACATAAACCGAGGGAATCAGGTTCGTAGTGCTTGCAAGTGTTGTATAATATCCCCAGTAATCGTTTTGCGTTGATGAGGAATCGGGCAAAGTAGTGGTAACAGAAGTAGGGCCACTGGGGAACGTTTCACCAAGGTAATAAAAACTATAATTTAGCGGTGAGCTGCATCCCTGATCGGTAAAGTTTCTTAAAAACTGTCTCTGAAATCCGGTCGGGATATAACTTACAGGATCATAAGTGAACTTGAAAGTTCTGCCATATCCGGTAATGGTGTTAATAATGGTTTGTTGTGAATCCTGGTTTCCATTCAGTGGGGTCCAGGTAAACGTAAAGCCGGTTGTGGTAGTATTCGCATTAAACGTACTGATGGTATTTAAAACTTGCGGAGTTACAGCTTGTAGGATATTGTATTGCAGAGATGCTGTTGATGAACCACCGATATACAGCAGTACCGGGTTGGTGCTGTTTCTTACCAGAGCCGTGTTATAGGTAAGTTGAATGCCGTTGCCATTGGCATCGGTAATGCTCGTTAAATTCCAGCTATCAGCAAAGGTTACACCATTTTGATATTGCAGATACTTAGTAGTAAAATAATTGGCCGATGATCCCGAAGTAGCGGTCTGGGTAACATATTCAGGGGCCGCAAAAACGTATTTTATCCCCTGGTCATTGATGATGGTAAATGAATTGATCAGGCTTGCGGTATTTCCTGTGCCGCCTATCGTTGTATAAGTAATTACCAAATCCTGGTTGGTGATTGGGACAAATTTCGAAGAGTCCCTATTGTACACCAGTTGGCAGGAGAGCCCCGGCGCATTTACATAAAACATATCAGGCTCGGTATCTGAATAAGCCTGGTTTAAATAGCTGGTGATGTAGCTTATATCTGATGTTTCATATGTACAGTTGCTGCCGTTATTGGCAATGCTAAATCCGTTAATATACCGGGCTGTTACTGAAGTTATCCATCCGGATGCCCCTATAGAATGATTATCAAATGATTCATCATCCGGTTCGCCGTGCAATTGCCTGTTGATCTGCCCTCCTGCCACTAATTGCCAGCCCATACCGGCGGTACCTTCAACATCCTTGGGTTTAACCCCGACAGCACTGTAGACCAGGCTCATGGGAGCTGAAACGTTGCCGCTGGTTAGGGTATAAAAGGGGATCACCACATTTGCTGTCCCGGTAACCGGGTTCACACTTACCTGGGCGATTAGGGATGAACTGCAAAATAAAAGTGCAACGGCAAAAATCCAGGTCAGAGGGTTCTTCATAGTAGAATTGTGATAGTTTGTGGATGTTTAGTATTCCTGTGCTTTATTCATTGCCCAGAAATTTGTTTTTAATATTATGCAGAAGTTTTGGGAATCTGACCCCGTGTTTTAACGGTATTTGCATACGTAGTTTTACGCAATTTTTAAGCCGTTGGAAATATTATTATCATAGAGAAAATATTGCCCAGCCTTTTCGTGGGATCGAAGTGTTTATACCCGTTGGTTTTTGAAACATGCAGGACTTCATTCAAATGCAATACAAACCTCCTGTTGATTCTCTACTTGATTTATATAGGTGCAAGTACTATAACATGCACCATTGACTACAACCGGTTCTACTTTCCTATATTAATCGTTGATCGAATTTGATACTAAATATTGTCCAGGCCTTTCGTTTTATGGTATAAAAAATCACTGATGCTCACTTTCAACGCATCAGGAATTTTAACAAGAGTAGCGATAGTAGTGTTTCCCTCACCTCTTTCAATTCGGCCAAGTGCCGAAATTCAATATTCGCTTCATTAGCGACTGCTTCCATGCTTAACCCTTTCGAGTTACTGATGGTGCGGTTATCTTCCACACTACAAAACTGAAGTATCGCTTAAGATTTTAGTAGGTTATATATAACCTGTTTGGTAATATTGAATTTATTCAATTAACTTAAACTATACAATTCTTATGCGTCTATTTTCACTGATGTTGAGATAGAAATTTGTGGTTGTCGTACTTGTTTTTTTAAGTTTACTGTCAAATTCACTGTCAGTTTGTTGTTTACTGACTTCGAGCTAAGTTGAGCAACTTTAATAAGTAAAACAATATATATTATTGATAATAAAGTAGTTGCGGTCAAATTTAATCAAGTTGAGTATAGTTGACTTGATTATTTGTTACACCCCTACGGGCTACAAAGCCTCCTGCGAAAGTTGGAGACTTTTTTTTATTCAGTTAATTTCGATTATTGGAGTTATATCTAAGCTTAGGCACTCCAAATTTAGTTCGGTTTGGTGATCTTATAAGTAATTCAAAACCGAACAGCCAGATGTTCGATTTTATTACAACCTTCAGAACGCTGCCATGTTAATTTGCAATATATCAGTACATTAGCAATTTGGAATAATGATTGAGTTATTTGATCTGCTTGAATCCATATACATTCCATATTAACCTGTATGACCTAATTTTTTTGGGAGCAATATTTATTGGGCTAACTTTTGCCCTCTTGCTATGGTTCACACAAAAGATCAACAATGCAGCAAACCGGTTCCTTGCCCTGGCATTAGCTGTTATCGTTTTGTGGATAGTCCGGGTATTAGGCATCGACGTCGGGCTGGGAACCTACATTCATTATTGGAGCTGGCTACCGCTGCAATTTTTGCTGGCACTTGGTCCTCTGATCTATTTTTATGTGCTCAAAATGACCCGTCCTGAATATAAACTCCGTTGGAAGGACCTGCTGCATTTCAGCCCATTGTTGCCGGAACAGGGCGCTTTGGTGTTGGAGGTTAAGGAAAGTATAAGGACAGGAGCGGCTACTTATGATACGCTAACCTTTCAGCAAATAAACCCGGTACTGCACCTGGTGGCGTTTATTTCAATCTTTATATACCTGTATTGGTCTTTTAGGCTAATTGAACGCTTTTACCAACGGCTTAAATTTAACGAGGTGAGCGACCGGTACCGCTACGAGTTGCGGTGGCTGCATCGCTTACTGGCAGGTTTCGGCCTGATATTGCTGTTATGGATACCCTTTACAGTCGCAGATTACCATTACCAATTAGGTATCCATGCTTATTATCCTTTGTATCTCCTGTTAGCGGTGATAACTATCCGGATGGCGATCGTGGCATTTTCAAGGCCGGGAGCTGCGGTGCCGATCCACATCCCTTCTGTTTCCAGGAAGTTGCCACCTGAGGAACTGAGACAAAAAGGGATTTGGCTGAAGAATGTCGTGAAAGAAAAGCGCTATTATGAAGATGCAGAATTAAGTTTAAGTTCACTCGCTGAAAAACTTGGCCTGCATGCTCATGAACTATCGCGTATCATCAATGCAGTGCTCAAAAAAAGCTTTAATGATTTCATTAATGAATACAGGGTGCGGGATGTGGTTGGTAAAATGCAGGATCCTGCTTATGATCATATCACCTTGCTGGGTATGGCGTTCGATGCCGGGTTTAACTCTAAAGCCACTTTTATCAGAGCTTTCAAACAATTGACCGGGAAAAACCCTGCAGAATACAAGCGTGAACTCGAAAAAGAGGTTTCAAGTTATCATTTGCAACCTTATTCCCATACTGGCGCGATAATTTCGTTTCATGAAGCCACCCCAAGGTGGTCACATCACAAATTAAATCGCAGTATTATGTTTAAAAATTATTTAAAAATCGCCTTTCGGAGCTTTTGGAAACACAAGGTATTTACCCTGATCAATATTATAGGGCTTTCAATAGGTATCAGCGCATCGCTGGTGATCTATTTAATTGTGCATTATGATTTTACGTTCGACAAATTCCATAAGGACAGCGACCGGATATTTCGCGTGGTAAGTAATTTTAAGTTCCAGGGCAACGAGAGCCACAGCTATGGCGTTACTGCTGCGATGGCTGCGGGGATGAAAAACAATGTTACCGGGGTTGAACTCATAGCGCCCTTGTTTACGTTAAACCCCGATGTAGTTATTCCCGGCAAACACAATCAGCCCATAAAGTTTAAGGGCCAGGACCATATCACTCTAGCCGATCAGAATTATTTTAAGATAATCCACTATATGTGGCTTGCCGGCTCTCCCGGATTAGCATTGAATGATCCTTATCATGTTGTACTTACTTCTGAACGTGCGAAGGTATATTTCCCTTCACTCACTTACGAGCAGATGCTGGGTAAAACCATAACCTACGATACGTTGAAAACAACGGTATCGGGCATTGTTAAAGCCATAAAAGAGAATACCGATTTTTCCTGCCACGACTTTATTTCCTTCAGCTCGGCAAGGCCCAAAACCAGGCTTGGTAACGATCTGCAAATGGATAAATGGGGAAGTACTAATTCTGCATCCGAGGTGTTTATCAAACTGTATCCCCACATATCTGCGGCGAGTGTGCAAAAACAGGTTAATGCAATGTATAAAAAGAAGAACCCGCAAACTGCTGACCAGTTAAAAACCGGGAGCGATCAAACCTATACCGTTCAACCACTCAGCGATATTCATTTCGATCAAACTTATGGTACATTTGATTTCAGCGGCCCGGCCAACAAATCCAAATCATACATGCTGCTGGCTATTGCCGGTTTCCTGTTACTGCTAGGCTGTATCAACTTTATCAACCTGACCACAGCACAAGCTACCCATAGAGCGAAGGAGATCGGTATCCGCAAAACCATGGGCAGCACCCGCAGACAATTAATTACGCAGTTTTTGAGCGAAACATTCCTCATCACCCTCTTTTCGGTGATCATTTCTATCGGTTTAGCCCCTTTGATCTTAAAGCTGTTCTCAGATTTTGTAGCCCCCGGCGTCAATGCCGATTATATTCATCAACCTGGTATTTTCCTGTTCCTTTTTGCCTTAACTATAGTCGTCAGCGTTTTATCTGGCTTTTATCCAGCGCTTATGCTATCGGGCTATAAACCGGTGCTGGTGCTTAAAAACCAGGCGCAAAGCAACAGCCACAAAACGCGCAATGCCTGGCTGCGCAAATCCCTTACAGTATCACAATTTGTCATTGCCCAGTTCTTCATCATGGCTACCATGTTGGTGAGCAAGCAAATATATTACGTTTTGCATAAGGATCTTGGCTTTAAAAAGGATGCCATTGTTTATGCTGAAACCCCATACAAAACCCGTAAAGCAGCGACCAACAGGGTAATGGCAGACAAATTGCGTGCCCTGCCTGGTGTAGAAATGGTTAGCGTTGGCTACCCGCCTCCATCTTCCAATTCGACCAATTCTACGAACTCAGTTTATAATGATGGAAAAAAAGAAATTACCACCTCGGTGGAATTGAAATTTGGGGATGAATATTACATGAAGCTGTACCATATCAAAATTCTTGCCGGGCGTGGAATACAGCCCAGTGATACCGGGCATGCATTAGTAATTAATGAAAAGTATGCTAAAGTACTTGGGTTTAAAACCCCGGGCGATGCCATCGGTAAAGTGCTCGGAAAATTGAATGGTTCAAACAACATGCGCATTGTTGGGGTTGTTGGCGATTTTTATACGCACTCACTACAGTCGCCCATAAGCCCTCTGCTTATCCTGGCAGCTGGGAGTAACGATAGCTGGCAGAATGGCGATATCCATATTGCTTTGAAACCTGAAAGTCCGGGAGGCGGAGAATGGCAGAAAACTATGGCTTCAATGGCGAAAATATGGAAGCAAATGTATCCTGATGACGATCCCAATTACCAGTTTTATGATAAATCGATAGAACAATTTTATAACCAGGAAAAGCAAACTTCAACCTTGTTAAGCTGGGCTACCGGGCTATCCATATTGATCAGCTGCCTTGGCTTGCTGGGCCTGGCCATTTATACTACCGGCCAGCGTACCAAGGAGATAGGTGTACGCAAAGTGCTCGGCGCATCTGTTGCACAGATCGTACGTTTACTATCCACCGAATTAGTATTGCTCATCCTGCTGGCATTTGTGATCGTAACGCCGCTGGCCTGGTGGGCCATGAACAAATGGATGGAAAGTTATACGGATAAAACGACGATAAGCTGGTGGATATTCGTAGCAAGCGGCGCAGGCATGCTGCTAACCGCCTTTGTTACATCCAGCTTCCAGACAATTAAAGCGGCTATTGTGAACCCGGTGAAAAGTTTGAGGAGCGAATGATTTGTGCAGGCGGTGAAAAGGAGGTAAATTAGTTATTCGTTTGAATTCATATACGTTCCATATCACTCTGTACGACCTGTTTTTCTTCGGGATGATATTCATCGGGCTCAATTTTGCCCTGCTATTGGGATTCGTCAAAAGCATTAATCGCACCGCAAACCGGTTTCTTGCTCTGTCGCTGCTCACCATGATTTTATGGATGATCAGGATATTAGCCATTGACACCCGGCTGGAAACCTACCTGCCCCACTGGGACCGGCTGCCAATGCAATGCTTGCTGGCGTTGGGGCCCCTGATCTATTTTTATGTGCTTAAAATAACCCGACCGGGATACAAATTCAGCTGGAAGGACCTGCTGCATTTCAGCCCTCTATTACTGGAACAGGGTGCCTTAGTATTAGAGATCAATGAAAGCATCCGGACGGGTATAGCTACCTATGCTACGATGACTTTTCAGCAACTGAACCCGGTGTTACAATTGCTCATATTTATTTCGATCATAACTTATCTCTATCGCTCTCACAATCTGATAAAAAATTTTTACCGGCGATTGCAGCCTGTTCTGATGGATCGGTCCCGTCTTGAATTCCGGTGGCTCCGTCGTTTACTGGCGGCCACAGCCTTATTATGGCTATTGTGGATAGCTTATGCCGCTGTAAGTTACTTTGTCTACAATAACCAATTAGGCATACATGTTTATTATCCATTTTATATTTTTTTTGTGGTAATCATTATATGGACTGCCGCCGCGGCTTTCTTAAGGCCGCAAGCTGGGGTACAGGTCAAACCCTCACCGGCCTATAAACCATCGCCCCCGGCAGAATTAAAGCAAAAAGGCAACTGGCTTAAAAAGGTAATTGAAGTCAATTTGTATTACAAGGACCCGGAACTCAGTTTAAGTTCTCTTGCCGAAAAGCTTGACCTAAGTCCGCATGAATTATCCAGGATAGTTAATCAGACATTCAAAAAAAGTTTTAGCGACTTGATCAATGAATACCGCGTTGCGGGTGTGGTCAGGAAAATGCAAGACCCGGCATACGATCATCTGACGTTGCTTGGCATTGCACTTGAATCAGGCTTTAATTCTAAAACTACTTTTAACCGCGCTTTTAAGCAAGTAACCGGAAAAAACCCGGTAGATTATAAAAATGAGCTGAAAAAAGAAGCACCATTTTATAATGCGGGGCGCGCAACCCGTTTCGCAGCGGTAATTTCGAACCAGGAAACCAACACAGAGTGGTCTCATCAGAAATTAAACCGTAATTATATGTTTAGAAATTATGTAAAGATAGCGTGGCGCACCATCACCCGCAACAAGACGCATTCGCTGATCAATATTTCAGGATTGGCAGTAGGCATTGCCTGTAGCCTGCTTATTTTGCTTTGGGTGCAAAATGAGATCGAAATGGATGCCTGGCATAAAAACGGTCCGCAGATATATGCTGTTTATCAACGTTCTCATGGTGATCATAAAGACCTGGCGGGATATGGCACCCCTGCGCATATGGCCGATGAAATGAAAAAAGTTATTCCCGATGTGTTGTATGCCACACCAATGGATTGGGGCACCCAAAACACCTTCCAGGTTGGCGGGAAAATACTAAAGCTTAACGGATTTTTTGCCGGTGCCGATTATTTTAAAGTGTTTGATAGCCCCCTTTTGCAGGGGTCTGCCCAATCCGCTTTAAACACACCTGCCACCATTGCCATTTCACATAAAATGGCCGACCAGTTTTATGGCAGCCCCCAGGCAGCAATCGGCAAAAGCATCCGCTTCGAGAATCAAAAAAACTTCATCATATCGGCCGTATTTGAAGACCTCCCGAAAACATCATCTCAAAAATTCGACTATTTAATCAACTGGCAGGAGTTTTTGGACGAAAATGGTTGGACACAAGACTGGTCAAACGCAGGACCCAGGACTTTTATTATGCTTCGTACTGACGCTAATGCGGCTTTGGTTGAAAAAAAAGTATTTCACTTTTTAGATGCCTATGATAAGAATCAAAAAAAAGGAGTCCGTACAATTGACCTGGGGCTGCAGCCTTATAATGAGCTATACCTGCATGGTAACTTTACAGGGGATAAAATTGATGGTGGCCGCATTGAATATGTGAACCTGTTTAGTATGGTGGCTGTATTTATTTTGTTGATCGCTTGTATCAATTTTATGAACCTCAGTACTGCGCGTTCTGTAAAACGCGCCCGGGAGATTGGTGTGCGTAAGGTTATTGGGGCGGTACGGTCTGTTTTAATAAAGCAATTTATTGGCGAATCTATGATGGTTACTGTTATTGCTGTTGCTTTTTCAATATTGTTGTTGATATTACTGCTACCGGCTTTCAACCAGGTAACCCAAAAACAAATTGACCTGCCTTTTGCTGAACCTGCCTTTTGGACGAGGCTGTTGGCCATCACTTTAATTACCGGCCTTGTTTCAGGCAGTTACCCCGCGTTATTCCTGTCGTCATTTAATCCGGTTAAAGTATTAAAAGGAACGCTCAAGTTAGGATCAGGCGTAACCTTATTTCGTAAGGGCCTGGTGGTTTTCCAATTTATTTTATCGATAGCATTGATCATCAGCACCATCATTATTTCGAAGCAGGTAAATTTTATACAAACCAAAAATTTAGGCTATGATCGTGAAAACCTGATCTACCTGCCTTTGGACGGCGATCTGGTTAAAAAATATGACATATTAAAAAGCGAAGCACTAAAACAGCCCGGCATACAATCCATCACCAGGATAAATGCCGACCTTACAAATATCGAGAACGGTACCAGCGGGGTTGACTGGACAGGAAAAAACCCCGACGATAAAATTATGTTTACCCAGGCCTCTGTGGGATATGATTTTGTAAACGCAATGAAACTAAGGATGCTGGCTGGGCGTGATTACTCAAAGGACTTTGTGTCTGATTCTGTTGGCTATTTAATTAATGAGGCCGCGCTCAACAGGATAGGCTACAAGGACCCGATTGGAAAACCATTAACTTTTTGGGGCAAAAAAGGAACGATAATCGGCGTACTAAAAGATTTCCACTTCAACTCCCTGCACGAACAAATCAAACCGCTGGTGATACGATTTGGAGAAAAAGACCAGTATGGAATTGCAATGATCCGCACACTGCCCGGCCAAACCAAACAGGCGCTGGCAAGCCTTGAAAGTATTTGCAAAAAGCTAAATCCAAGTTTTCCGTTTAACTATACTTTCTCCGACGATGAATATAAAAACCTGTATCAAAACGAGCAGGTTGTTGGGAAATTGTCAAACGCATTTGCATTCCTCGCCATATTTATTTCTTGCCTTGGTTTGCTGGGATTGGCTATGTTTACCGCTGAACAACGGTTTAAGGAGATCGGTATCCGTAAAGTTTTGGGGGCAAGCGCAGGCGTTTTGTTTGCAACACTCTCGCAGGAATTTATTGTATTGGTAATTATTGCAGTATTGATCGCCTCGCCTCTGGCTTATTTGGGGATGAATAAATGGCTGATGAATTATCAATACAAAATCGAACTTTCCTGGTGGATATTTGCGCTATCGGCATTAATTGCATTGTTTATTACGCTTGTAACCATCAGTTTTCAAACGCTGAAAGCGGCAATGAGCAATCCTATAAAAAGCCTTCGCTCGGAATGAGCTTACGCTTGCGCCGGGCTTCAGCGTAGGAGCATGGCTTTCGAAAAAAGTTTAAGAAGCGAGTAAATAGCATAAAAGAACTTAGGTCCATCAACGTGAGATCTGAGATTTAGTTTAAACACGATGTGGTGCGTTCCGGGGTGAGATACGGAACGCATTTTTATGTGTTGCGTATTTTAAAGGATTTTGTTCGATCTTGTTAATAATTTGGAACTGCTATTACGCGTTATTTAATTTACTTGAATTCATATACATTCCATATCACCCTATATGATACAGCGTTCTTCGCAACGATATTTATAGGGCTGACTTTTGCCCTGCAGTTGTGGTTTAGTAAAAGTATCAACCGCTCTGCCAAACGTTTTTTGGCCATAGCACTATGCATTGTTGTTTTGTGGATAGCCCGGATATTGGGAATCGGCATCGGGCTGTCAACTTACATTACTAATTGGAGTTGGCTGCCGCTTCAATTTTCGCTTGCATTTGGCCCACTGATCTATTTTTATGTGTTGAAAATAGCCCGGCCTGAATTTAAATTCCGGCCTGAAGACCTGTTGCATTTCAGTCCCTTATTATTAGAACTTGCCACTTGCGTTTTAGAAACTGCAGAAAGTATAAGGGCAGGCTCAGCAACATACGATACGCTTATATTTCATCGATTGAACTCTGTTTTACAGCTATTAGCGTTTTTCTCGGTTATTATCTACTTATACAAAAGTCACAAACTGATTGAAAGCTTTTATCAACAGCAAAAATTTACCGGGGGCGACCGGTACCGGTACGAACTGCGGTGGCTGCACCGCTTACTGATAGGTTTCGGACTATTATGGCTGTTATGGATACCCTTTACAGCTGTCGACTATTTTTATTACACTTACAAATTAGGCGCACAGGCTTACTATCCCTTGTACATCCTTTTGTCGTCAATGATCATCTGGATGGCGGCGAGAGCTTTCTTAAGGCCTGAAATTGGTTTACTGCAAGCTACCACACTGACCTTAAAACCATTACCACCGGCTGAACTGAAGCAAAAAAGTATTTGGCTGAAGAAAGTTGTTAAGGAAAACCGCTATTACCTGGATTCGGAATTAAGTCTGAGCTCACTGGCTGAAAAGCTCGAGCTGACTACCCATGAATTATCAAGGATACTCAATACGGTGCTCAAAAAAAGCTTCAATGATTTCATTAATGAATATCGCGTTCAGGAAGCGGCCCGGAAAATGCAGGACCTCGCTTATGATCATATCACCCTCCTGGGAATTGCATTTGAATCAGGATTCAATTCCCAAAGCACCTTTAGCCGCATTTTCAAGCAAATAACCAGGAAAAGCCCTGTAGAATATAAAAAAAACAGGAAAAAAGAATACCCATCTTATAACTTGGGCAGCCATCCCCAACTTGCGCAGGTAATTTCGAATCATGAAACCACCCGGAAATGGTCTCCTGAGAAATTAACCCGCAATTATATGTTTAAAAATTATTTCAAAATAGCACGGCGCAACCTGGCCCGCAATAAAAGTTATACCGCTATTAATGTTACCGGCCTGGCTGTTGGTATCGCCGTTTGCATGGTGATCTTTATCATTATACAATTTCAAACCAGCTTCGATAACTTCCATTCGAAAAAAGATCGCATCTATCGGGTGTTAACCGAATCTCATCGTTCAGCAAATGTTTATTATGGACAGGACATACCTTTTACATTGCCCTCGGGAATGAAAACGGCTTTCCCCCAAATTGAACAAATAGCAACAATTTATGAAAGTGAAAATGATCAGTTGCTGATACCTGACGATAAAGGGACTCCTCAAAAAATATTTAAAGAGCAGCGCGGTGTGTTTTTCACCGGGCCTTCGTTTTTTAAAATGTTCGATTTCCCACTGCTTGCCGGTTCTTATGCCTCATTAAAAGATCCGAACAATGTATTATTGACGAAAGAGGTCGCTGAAAAATATTTCGGCGACTGGAAAACAGCTATGGGTAAAACCGTTAAGCTGCAAGCAGGTGGCTTTATTTTTGAGCATGGTACCGATGTTTTAAAAGTTTCAGGCATTTTGGCAGCCATACCTGCGAATACCGACTTCCAATTAAAGGTTGTTGTGGCCTATGGAACAGGTTTTACCGGCGATTATTTATCAAGTATCACCAATTGGAAGGAATCCACTAAAGATTTTGGCTGCTATATTATGTTGCCGCCGAATACTTCTGTTGACAATTTTAACCGGCAATTAAGGGCATATGTACGAAAGATGGCATCTCCGGACTATAAGGATAGCAATATTATAAAGCCATTAAATGCGGTGCATTATGATACCGAAGTCGCTAATTACAGCAACAAAACTATCAGTCATCAGCTACTCAATGTATTGTGGCTCATTGCGGCATTCATCCTGTTAATTGCCTGCATAAACTTCATCAACCTTTCCACCGCGCAAGCTGTTAATCGTGCCAAAGAGGTTGGCGTAAGAAAAGTTTTGGGGAGCAACAGGTCTCAATTACAGGTCCAGTTTATTGTTGAAACACTTTTGATAGTTATAAGTGCTGTAATGCTTGCAGCATTAATTACAATTTTTGCATTGCCTTCTGTAAACCATCTTTTAGAACTTTCTCTTTCATTCCATATCCTCGGCGATCAGGCAATTATTTTATTTCTTCTAGCTGTAACCATTGTTGTAACTGCGCTCGCCGGTTTCTATCCCTCAGTTGTTTTATCCCGCTTCAATCCTGTTATTGCGCTAAAGAGTAAACTCACATCAAAAACAAATGGGATTTCTTTAAGAAGAGGACTGGTGGTGTTTCAATTTATCATTGCACAAACGCTTATAATCGGAACATTCATTATTGTGAAGCAAATGAATTATTTCATGGACCAACCCTTAGGCTTTGATAAAAATACTATAGTAAATGTTCCTTTTCGCGTAGATAGTGTCCGCATTAGCAGGCTGGATTATTTAAAAAAACAGTTATTATCACTAAATGGCGTGCAGGCGGTAAGCATCAGCTCGGCCACCCCGATTGAAAATGGTAATGACCTGTGGAGCACAATCCGGTTTGATCATGCAATAAAAGAGTCAGACTTTCATGCTATTCTCAAATTCGCCGACAATGAATATGTGTCGACTTATAAATTACCACTGATAGCCGGGCGGAATCTGCAGCGGTCTAATTTGGTAAAAGAATTTATAGTTAACGAGTCCCTGGTGAAAGCTTTGGGGATCAAAAGCCCCGGAGAGATATTGAATAAAGATATAAGCCTCTGGACCGATCAGATGAAAGGCCCTGTGGTGGGGGTGTTGAAAGATTTTCATGACATGTCCTTCCGCGATAATTTGATGCCCTTAATCATTACCACAGATGTAGCCATGTACAACCAGGCCGGTATAAAACTGGCAACAACAAACATATCCTCTACCATGCTATCCATCAAAAAAATATTTGAGCAAACATTTCCCGATTTTGTTTATGAATACAGGTTTCTTGATGATAAGATTGGAAATTTTTACAAACAGGAAAATCAGTTAGCAGCTTTGTACAAAATTTTTGCAGCGATCGCGATATTCCTTAGCTGTCTTGGGTTGTATGGTTTAGCCTCATTCATGGCAGTGCAGCGGATAAAAGAAGTTGGTATTCGTAAAGTACTTGGTGCTACAGCAGGCAATATCGTTTATTTATTTTCAAAAGAATTTGTCATACTCGTTGCCATCGCCTTTGTCATTGCTACGCCCATTGTATGGTATTACATGCACCAATGGCTGCAGGATTATGTTTATCGCATCAACATCAGTTGGTGGTTATTTGCTGCAGGCGGGTTTGCCGCCATAATTATCGCATTGGCAACCATAAGCTTCCAGGCAATAAAAGCAGCATTGGCCAACCCCGTAAAAAGTTTGAGAAATGATTAGGGGCTTGCTAAACCTTAACATGAGATTTGGGATTTAGTTGAACCGCAATAAAGATGCTTCCCTGTTTGAAATGAACGCTGTTTTCATAAACTGACATTTTGTAAACGGTGCCAAATGTATTAATGGTTAATTTTGAGGCATATAAAATTCAAAAATGTCTATATCTACTGAAAACGAAAGAATAGGAATGCAGCAAGCCAGTGATGCTGTAGCCATTACGCTTAAGAAAATGCGGGAGTATGCCAAACTAGGTATCTCCACAAAAGAACTTGACGAATACGGCGGCGAATTGCTTGCACAGTTAGGCGCATGTTCTGCGCCTGCGGTAACCTACCATTTCCCCGGATATACTTGTATAAGCGTTAATGAGGAAACAGCGCACGGCATACCATCGGCCGGTAAGATCCTAAAAGAAGGCGATCTTGTAAATATTGATGTGTCGGCAGAATTAAATGGCTACTGGGCTGATAACGGTGGCTCGTTTGTATTGGGAGAAGATATCTACAGCCATGGCAAGCTGGTAGAAACATCGAAAAAGATATTAAAAAAAGCGATCAGTAATATTAAAGGTGGTGTCAGGATATCGGAGATTGGCAGATTGATTGAGACTGAAGCCAAAAAGGCCGGCTACACGGTAATAAAAAACCTGACTGGACATGGCATTGGCCGCAGCTTGCACGAGGAGCCGCATGAGATAGCTAACTACTGCGACAGGTATAACATTGGGCGTTTCAAAAAGAATTCGGTGGTAGCTATAGAGACATTCATTTCAACACGGTCAACCATTGCCGATACACAAGCCGACGGCTGGACCCTGAGGGGTAATAAAGGCGGTTTTGTTGCGCAGCACGAGCACACCATTATGGTAACGGGCGGGCAGCCGGTGATATTTACAGCGCAGAACGGCATTTGGGATTAATTCATCAAATAATCTCAAAACAACGTAAGTCGCACAAAGGCCGGGTTTTTCAAAACCAGGCTCTAAAAGCTATTGGGTGGCGCATGTGTCGTAAAAAATTGATTACACCACTTTCAAGTCTTCTTGAAAAGTGTTCATATTGGGTAGCTTATCGGCTATTAATCCTCCAGCGAAAATTGGAGGCTTTTTATTTCTCAATAATCAATCGCAGTTACTGTGCGGAATACAAGGAAAGCCGGAAATTTTCAATCATTAAAGTCAAAATTACCCTATTCATTCCCCAAAACACCGTTCAGCAATTCCTTCATTTGCGCCGTGGCATTCATTTTAGGTTGAATAACTGTTTCCCCGTTTAGCACATCAGCCTCCAATCCAGCACAGGCTAAATATTTATCAAGCGGCATCACCCGCAACCCTGAAACGTAGGAACTAAAAAAGCCGGAGAGATCGGTGCCTGCTACCTCACTGCTTACCGCTATTATATCATCATATTTATAGGCGAGATTAGTTTTGCCAAATTTTGAATACATCTTGCGCATAATGTCGATCAGGCCTTTTTTATTATTTGTTTTTTTTCTCACCTCTATATCAAGGGCAAATGCTGCCGCCATGCCGCCGTTATAGATCAGCCCATAATTTACTCCTTTTTCAACACCCGCATCAACCAACGAAATTTTACCTGCCCGGCGTAAATAATCGGAGCGGCAATTGGCCAGCTGTTGCAGGAATTCAGCTTCAGTAATAAACCCCGTTCTGTATGCTGTTAGTTTTGACATGTATTCCGTAAACCCCTCCGCAAACCACTCTACTTTCGGTTGATCGGCAGGGGCAATTGCGCCGCCGTTCCATAAATGAAAAACCTCGTGTGCCAGCAGGTATCCCCACTGCCCTTTATCGTACATATCCGGCGCCCGGAAGAACATCAGGCTGATACTATTTTTAAATGTTTCACCCCCTTGCTGTAGCGTAGAAATACTTCCCATAATAACAAGTTTTCCTGCCGGCGCTCCTCCCATTTCGGATTTGTAAGAGTTAACAATTTTTGTGAGCGAGTTTTTGATCAGGTCAACCCCTTTCTGCATGGAAGGCGCACCAGCCACGATAACTTTTAAGTCGCCGACATTGATTTCTTCCTTAACAATGCGTCCGGTGAAATTACCGTTGCTCCATAGCTGATCAAGGTTTTCTACCTGGAAAGTATCCTGATCGTCTTGTGATACTGCATAGGGTGTAGCAACATCCCAACCTTTGGGCAAATTGAAATGTATTTTTATTTTTGAAGTATGCCCGCCCTTTGGGGCAATAAATATTGTACGCCCGGCAAAAAAGAGCACATGATCAAGTGCATAGGCCCGGGCAAAAGCTGCTGAAACGGCCCATTGGACAGTGTCATGTTCAATGCTTACGTTATAGGTTAATTTAATAGTGCAAGGCAACGGAGCACCAACTTTCCATATGCCTTTTCCGATTGGGACCAGGGTAACAGTATTCCCTTTATTATCGATTGCTTTTAAATCGTGCACAAATGTGGCGTATCCGCCCGGTAAAGGCGAAAAGTCACTTTGCGACATATAAAGGGTATCATTAAGCAAAGGGAGCATTGCTTCAACCCCAACCTTACGGATATTATCCTCACTAATAGTTACCGTATAATAGGGTGAGGTAATAGTTGCAAAGCCTTTATTTTGCGAGTGGCAGGATTGCAACAGTAATAAGGCGACCAATATTTTTAAAGGAACATATTTGTGTATTGGCATGGTTTTATTTGGAGATGAAATTGTCGGTTAAATGATTACCCGGTTGAATAATATGACGTTACAGCACTCAAAAACGTGACAGTTTTAAAACGTGATGTAATTAAGAATGAGGGATAACTGAGATCTTTTTGTCTGCAAAAAATTGTGGTTGTATAAATTAAATTATTCAGGGAATTTTTTTAACAGTCTTTTGTAAGATTTTAGTTAAACAATATGATCATGTAGCTCAGTAACGTTGAAAACAACCCTTTTTGTTGAAAATTATTGTAAAATGAATGGAGTTGCTTTTCGTATAAAAGGGATGATTAGGTTACATTTGATGACATATAACAACCTTATTTGATGGGATTAAAATCCGAAAAGAGCGAAATTTTCCAAACCAGACCTATTTTAAAATGGGCTGGCGGTAAAACCCAGTTACTAAGGGAATTGAATGAGCGGGTGCCACAAAAATTCAATAAATATATCGAGCCATTTTTTGGCGGGGGTGCGTTGTATTTTAATCTGAACCCGGAAAAATCGGTGATCGCTGATCTTAATCCGGAACTGGTTAATTTATACCGTTGCGTGGCACTGGCACCGGATGAGGTGATCGGGCATTTGAATGGTTTTATGAATGATCATGATTTCTTTTACCAAATCCGCGCTTTAGACACCAAAACATTAGATCCGTTTTTTGCTGCTGCACGAACGATCTTTTTAAACAAAACGTGTTTTAACGGCCTTTATCGGGTGAACCGGAACGGTAGTTTTAATGTGCCTTTCGGCCGTTATAAAAACCCCAATATTACCGATTCGGAAGCCATTTACCATGCATCTGCTATCCTTCGGAATGCTGTAATCGTGCATGGGGATTATAAAATAGTTTTGCGCGAATATGCTGAAGAAGGAGATTTTATATTTTTAGACCCACCGTATTTGCCGGTATCACAATACTCTGATTTTAAGCGCTATACCAAGGAGCAGTTTTATGAAGAAGATCACCGGGAGCTGGCAGACGAAGTAAATCGCCTCCAGTCCAAAGGGTGCCACGTAATTCTAACCAATTCCAACAATCCGCTGGTGCACGAATTGTATGGCAGCCATAAAATTGAAGTCGTTCAGACCAAACGTTATATCAACAGCGATTCAGCCAAGCGTACCGGCGAGGACGTGATCGTAACTATAAAGCCGCGGTCAAAGAATTTGTTAAAGGCTGTTCCGGTAATCCCTAACCAGGTTGAGAAATATCCTGCCACGCGCTGGATGGGTTCTAAAAGTAAACTGCTGCCGCATATCCAGGAAGTATCCAACAGGTTTCAATTTAATACGGCCATGGATCTTTTCTCGGGTTCTGGTATCGTCGGCTACCTTTTTAAATCCCTGGGTAAGGAAGTGATCAGCAATGATTATATGGCATTGTCAGCGACCTTCACCAAAGCTATGATCGAAAATAATTCGATTACCCTGAGCTTAACCAAAGCCGCTGCTTTGCTGGATACTCCTAAAGTAAAATTCAACACTTTTGTACAGGATACTTTTACCGGCCTTTATTTTACCGATGACGAAAACTTGTTGATCGATGTACTTCGGCATAATATAAAAAAGCTGACCAACCAGTACGAGAAAGCCATAGCTCTTTCAGCGTTGATCAGAGCTTGTACCAAAAAACGCCCCCGGGGGATTTTTACCTATGTGGGCGAACGTTACAATGATGGCAGAAAAGACTTACAAATTTCGTTTCCCGACCAGTTTTTAAAAGCTGTAAAGGAAATTAATAATTGTGTTTTCGATAACGGCAAAATCAATACCTCCCGTAAAGGTGATGCGATGACCATGGCTAAGCACGCTGACCTGATTTATATGGACCCGCCGTATTTTAGTCCGCTGTCTGACAACGAATATGTCCGCCGCTATCATTTTATCGAAGGCTTAGCCTGCGACTGGGAAGGCCTGGAAATTCAGGAACATACTAAAACAAAGAAATTTAAGAATTACCCGACGCCGTTCTCTTCACAGAAAGGCGCTTATGATGCATTTGATAAATTGTTCAGAAAGTTTAGGGAAAGTATCCTGATAATTTCTTATTCCTCTAATTCTCTGCCAACGCTTGACGAAATGGTCGGCTTGTTATCCAGATACAAGGAGCATGTCGAAGTTGTGAAAATTGATTATAAATATTCATTTGGGACGCAGAGGGAAAGTGTTGAAAAAAATGATGTGCAGGAGTATATTTTTATCGCATTTTAATCATATATGCTCTGGCACATTGGAAATACTACCGTTCGAACACCTTACCGGCTAAGGGAAGCCCTTATTGCCTTGCAGGGTACTTTCCTTAACGGGAACCTGTATGGTAAAGCCAGTGAAAATGCTTTCGCAGAGTTGTTAAATGAAACTGGTGTTGTTGATGTTCAAAGGTTAAGTCCTGAAAACGTAGCCAACCTGAAGGCTCAGTCTGCTTCATTGTTTACAGAAACTACTGTGGATGCTGAGCTCACGGCAAACCTGATGTTTCCGACCTGGGGCGCAAATGGCGTTCCGCATTGAGCCAGCTGGGTTTTATTACGCACCGGGTGCCGGTATCGTTGATTACCGAAGCGAGAACAACCTTACCCGAACTATCGGGTCGGTATTTTGAAATTACTCCGAATGGTTACAGGCTGATCGCTTCTGAACAAATCGCCGCGCAGCAGGAGTGTTTTCTGCATTCCCTGCTGGCCTATAAGATACCTTCTCCTATAGAACCCCGTTATGAAACCGCTTCATTCAGCCCACTGAAATATACTATTCAAATTATACTGGGTCTTATCCGTTCAGGTGCCGAAAGTTATCTGGCGATTGATGAGTTTGCGCTTTATATACAAACCTCTTCGCCGGAACAAGGGATTGAAACAACCATCAACGAAATTATTGCTTTCCGGCAAAGGAAAGGCCGGGAAAAAGGCCACCTCCGGGCATTTTACCGGCAAGAATATAGGGCCGCCGTCCTGAAAATGGAACCTCGCATCGCCGAAGACAAATTAAAAACGAAATTTCAGACGCTTGATGATTATGCGGATTTATCCTTCAGGTATTTGAAAGCGACCGGCTTGTTCAAGACCAAAGGGCACGGTATCACGCTTAATCCCCTGAAAGAAGAACTAACTAACCTTATTTTTGAAACTCCCGATGAAACATTGGAGGCTCAGCAATACCTGATTAACCTTTGGCGCGGGGCTGCTTTGCCATCTGATAATGTTTCTTCGGCAAATAAAATTGTTGCTGACCTGATCGTCAGAATAAAAAGCAAAGGAGCTGTAGTGCCTGACTTTGATGGCATTAATGACCTTAGTCGCTACCGGCACATTTTAGAGCAACGCTTACAGCAAGTTGAAGAAGAAGTTTATAGCCATGACCAGGCCGGCCAGACAGGTGATATTATTGCCTGGATAGATGCGTTGACCAATGGTTCAGCAATCAGCCCCTCCGGCAGCCGGATTTCAGTGCCACGCGGCGAAGCGCCTGCATATTTTGAATGGGTGATTTGGCGCGCATTTTTGGCTATTAACAGCCTGACTAACCCTCCGTGGGAATGCCGTCGTTTTCAGATCGACCAGGATTTTCTTCCGGTTAGTACTGCGCCGGGTAACGGCCCTGATCTTATATTCGAATTTGCAGATGCTATCATAGTGGTGGAGGTTACATTTACTACATCCTCAAGGCAGGAAGCCGCCGAAGGCGAGTCAGTACGTCGTCATGTGGCCAAATTTGCTGAAGAACAGGCCGAAAGTGGCAAACCTGTTTATGGCTTGTTTATGGCCGTGAATATTGACAGCAATACCGCTCATACTTTCCGTATGGGTGACTGGTATAAAAAAGACAATACTAAAATCAACCTGCAAATCGTACCACTACGCCTGGAAGATTTTAAAACACTTCTGATTTGGGGCAGCGACAAGCTTTCCAAAATGCCAGAAGTTATTCAAACGTTTCTGCTGCGTTGCCGCGCGCAAGCCAACCAGGAAGCGCCGATCTGGAAGAAATCGATTAGTGCTATCGTAGAGCAAATTGTAAGGATATAGATTTACTGCTATCTTAGTCGATCAACCGGATAATTATGAGATAGCCCTAAGACTACAGCATAATCGCCCGAAGTTACAAGTCTCCGCTGCTGGCAGACACCTTGTTGGGCTAAGATCAAAAGCTAATCTTTATTTTATTGCTAACCAGTAACTTATTGATTATAATATCATCCAAGTTTCAGAAACCTGCTCTGATACCGTAAAAATGAAAACTTCTGAAATTTCACTTAGTAAAGCAGCCCTGCTCGCCGGTATTGGTTATGTAATGATGATGGGCACACCCTTCGCAGAGTTTTATGCAATGCCGAAATTGACAATAGCTGGTAATGGTGCAACCATTTTAAAAAGTCTCATCGCACAGCGTTATTTTCTTCGTATGGCCATCACCGGGTATGTGGTGAATTTTGCCGGCGATATCCTGGCTGCATGGGCGTTGTATATTCTGCTTAAACCGGTAAACAAGTCATTGTCATTATTAGCCTGTTGGCTGCGGATCATTTATACATTGGTCAGTTTGAGTGCTTTGCTCAACCTGGTAACCATTTTATCTGTCACCAAACATCCGGAGCAGTACGATGCCTCTTTTCTAAATAACCAGGTGATGGTGCTGCTTAGCGCATTCCGGAACGGTTGGGGGCTGGCCTATCTCTTTTTTGGCTCATACCTGTGTTTATTGGGTTGGCTTATCTTCCGGTCGGGTTATATGCCGAGATGGGTAGGTATGTATGTAACCCTATCTGGCCTTGGCTGGTTTTTAAATAATTTGCAGCCTCTGCTTTATCCTGACTTC
>Ga0206944_1048_pt1 | contig 22629 bp, 21 predicted proteins | sample Alteio_BWOrgHeat_4_FD_152978 | JGI IMG/M metagenome (GOLD analysis project Ga0206944, IMG submission 152978) | Enriched cells from forest soil in Barre Woods Harvard Forest LTER site, Petersham, Massachusetts, United States -... | ecosystem: Environmental > Terrestrial > Soil > Temperate forest > O... | reverse complement strand
CAGTGAGCCGCGCGCTGCTCAACCTGGCCAAGCATAAAGATTCGCGCAGCTGCCTGGTGTTGATGGAAGCGATTTTGGAAACGCCTGAACTGGCGGAAAAGCTGTTGCATGTGTTGCGTCCGCAGCAGAAAAGTACGTCACAAATGAGTGAGGCCTGAGATTGAGCGAGGTAAAGCTATGAACTGGGAAATGTTTTATCTGGTTTGTTTCGTCGTGGGCTTCGCCTATACCGCATTCTCGTTTTTGAGCGGCACGCTGCATGTTCATGTGCATGCGCCGCACCACTTCCATTTTGGACACGGCACAGGACATTCCGGTGGCGGCGCCCGTGGCTCAAGCTTTGGCTTTTTCAATCCCATGACGATCGCCGTTTTCCTGGCGTGGTTCGGCGGCACGGGGTACCTTCTGGTTCATCTGCGCCATATCTGGGTCTTTGCCGGGCTCCTGTTCTCAACGTTTTCTGGTCTCGTTGGAGCGGGAGTGGTCTTTGTCTTCGCGGCAAAATATTTCATGGCGCATGAGTCCAGTCTTGATCCCATGGACTTTGAAATGGTCGGAGTGCTGGGCCACGTCAGCGGCAGCATTCGCAGGCGTGGAACAGGCGAAATTATTTTTGTGCAGGAAGGCGCGCGCAAAGCGTGCGCTGCCCGCAGTGAAGAAGGCGACGAGATCAGAAGGGGAGAAGAGGTTGTGGTTACCCGGTTTGATCAAGGCGTAGCGTACGTGCGTCGCTGGAGTGAACTTGCAGAAAAGGCCGGCGTTACGCCGGAAGAGGAGAAGAGTCTGTGAAGGTTCTAGGAGGATCTATGGAGTGGCAAACAATCGCGATCATTGCTGGTCTGGCTGTTCTTTCCATCATGCTCGTGGTTAGCATGTTGGCCCGGTTGTATCGCAAAGTGGGCCCTAATGAAGCCTTGCTGGTGTACGGTCGAGGCAAGACGCCGCGCGTGGTAAAGGGCGCTGGCACGGTTATCTGGCCGCTCATCGAAAGCTGCCGCCTTCTGTCGCTTGAATTAATGTCTTTCGATGTAGCGCCGCAGCAGGACCTCTACACCAATCAGGGTGTTGCAGTTACCGTGGAAGCGGTCGCGCAAATCAAAGTCAAGTCGGATGACATCTCCATCCGTACCGGCGCGGAGCAGTTTCTTACCAAGACGCCGCCACAGCGTGAAGGCCTGATTCGCCTGGTGATGGAAGGCCATTTGCGCGGCATCATCGGTCAGCTCACCGTTGAGCAGATCGTAAAAGAGCCGGAGATGGTGGGCGACCGCATGCGCGCCACCTGCGCCGGTGACATGAGCAAGATGGGTCTGGAAGTCGTCTCATTCACCATCAAGGAAGTTCGCGACAAAAACGAGTACATCTCCAACATGGGCCGGCCTGACGTTGCCCGCATTAAGCGCGATGCCGACGTTGCCGCCGCGGAAGCTGAGCGCGACACGGCCATTAAGAAAGCGGAAGCGCAGCGCGCCGCCGCCATTGCCCGTGCCCAGGCGGATCAGGAGCGAGTGCTGGCGGAAACACTTTCCCAGGCCAAGCAGGCGGAAGCGCAACGCGACCTGGAAGTCAAGAAAGCCACCTACTCTGAGCTGATCAAGAAGCAGCAGGCGCAGGCGGACAAGGCCTATGAAATTCAGCAGAACATCCAGCAACAGCAGGTCGTTGCGGAACAGGTAAAGGTCCAGTTGATCGAGCGCGAACAGCAGACCAAGGTGCAGGAAGCTGAAATCGCGCGCCACCAGAATGAGCTGATCGCAACCGTGCTGAAGCAGGCCGAAATCGAAAAGCAGCGCGTGCTTAACATTGCTGAAGGCGAAAAACAGCGCCTGATCGCCGAAGCTGAAGGTCGCGCCAACGCCATCCGGTTGCAGGGCGAAGCCGAGGCCGACATCATCTTCAAGAAAGGCGAAGCAGAAGCCAAGGCCATGAACATTAAGGCCGAAGCTTATCAGGAATACAACCAGGCGGCGGTAGTGGACAAACTGATTACCGGATTGCCGGAAGTGGTCCGTGCTATGGCCTCGCCGCTGGCGAACGTCGACAAAATCACCATTGTCTCTACCGGCAACGGTCATTCGGCGGGCATGAGCAAAATCACCGGAGATATGGCGGAGATCGCCGCGCAGGTGCCGGCATTGTTTGAAGCTCTTTCCGGCATGAGCATGGCGGAGCTGTTCTCCAAGGTGAAGCAGATTGGTGACAACACGCCGAAGCCTTCGCCGGAACTGCCGGGCGGGAACGATCCCGCTGCGGGCAAGGCTAAGGCAGCGGCCAAGTCATAACCGCGCTGGGTTTATCTCTCAGCGAATAAGCGCCGGCAGGCTGGTAGCGCAGTCAGCTTGCCGGCGGTTTAAGAACAACTGCAGGAGTGATGGAGAAAGGCAATGAAGAGAAAGATTTCAATCATCGGTTTGGTTCTAGGCGCGGTGTTGGGAATCGTAGCCGGTCTTATGGCTGGTGGCTGGCTCTTCTGGCTGGGCATGGGATTGGTAGCCGTCGTATTGATTGGATCGGCTGGCGCGCGCCGCAGCCGTTTGCCTCGCAGCAATGCAGGCGCGGGAAGTCTGAACGTGTAAGCGGCCCTTGAAAGCAGCGGAAATGATTTTGGAGGCGTTATGGCATTACTAGAAAGAGTTTCAACCTTGATCCGGGCAAACCTGAACGAACTGATCGATAAAGCTGAGCACCCGGAGATCATGATCAAACAGGTCATCCTGGATATGGAGAACCAGTTGCTCCAGGTGAAGACGCAGGTGGCCATCGCCATGGCTGACCAGCATCTGCTGGAACGGAAGCAGAAAGAGAACGAAGAAAAGATTGCCGACTGGGGTCGCAAAGCGGAAATGGCCGTGGGCAAGAAGCAGGATGATCTTGCCCGCGCCGCCATTGAACGTTCGCTCCATTACAAGCAGATGTCGGAAAACTTCCGGCAGCAGGTTGCAGACCAGACAGCACAAGTGGAGACGCTGAAAAACGCGCTCAACAAGCTGACGCAGAAGCTGGAAGAAGCACGTTCCCGCAGTGAGTTGCTGATCTCGCAGAACCGCCGCGCTCGCACGTTGAGTAAGGCAGTTGACGCACAGTCCACCGTCTCCGGCACGAACCACGGCGCGACGTTTGATCGCATGAAACACAAAGTGATGCGGCAGGAAGCCATTGGCCAGGCCAAGACGGACCTGTTGTCGTCTGAAGCGGCCAGCGTGGAAGACCGTTTTGCTCAGATGGAAAAGGAAGACGAAATCAGCCGCATTCTGAGCGAGTTGAAAGCCAAGCGGGCATAAGCCGGTGGCGGCTCGTGGTGTCGAGCCAGGCACCAATTGGTGTGCCTGGCGGCAAGGAGGGCGGAGCCCATGTGGAACGGTGATCGGCGCCAAAGCATTTCCAGGTACAAGACACCCATGGGCGGCGGATTGATTGGCCTCATCGCCATGATCGGAATGGCCATTGTGCTGATGATAGGCAGTAATTTCGCGCGGCAATTTCTGTCTCTGGCGATCCCCGCAGGCGGCGTAGTAGCACTTGTGTTGTATTGGGCGCGTCACCGGAGGCAAAACTCAAACATCTCTTTCCTCTAGCTTCCACGCTTTGAGCAGCAGCTTCTCACGTACAATGTGCTTTGCACATGAACAGGGCCATTGCCGCGATTGCTTGTCTTGTTTTTCTCATAACCTTACCCGCTCACGCTGGGCCGTCTCAGCGTGAGCAGCAACTCTTTGGCTTGGTGAATCACGAGCGCGAGAAGGCCGGCCTGAGCAAGCTGGAATGGAGTGACCAGCTCGCTGAAGCTGCGCTGGCCCACTCCAGGCTTTTGGCTGATAACCTCGATCTTTCGCATCAGTTTCCTGGCGAGCCGCTATTGCAGGAACGGATCGGTGTCACCAAGTTGCGGTTCAACGCCGTGGCGGAAAATGTTGCGGAGTCGCCCGATGTCGATACGGCCCACACTGCGCTGATGAAATCGCCGGGCCACCGCGCCAACATACTTCATCAGGACTACAACGCAATAGGCATTTCGATCGTTGAGCGTGACCATACGCTGTTCATCACCCAGGATTTTGCGCACACGCTGGCTTCTTATACGGAAAAACAATTTCGCGAGTCCCTGATTGCCAATTTCAACCAGGCCAGGCACGCGCGAAAGATGTCTGCGGTAGACGTGATCAGCGATCAGCATCTGAGAAAAGTCGCTTGTTCCCAGGACATGCACACTGACAAGATGATCCAGAATCTTCCAGGCGCTTCCGGCTTGCTGGTCTTTTCAATGAACGAACCTGGCGCCCTGCCCGACGACATGCGGAAGTACACTTCTGACAAAACGCTCCAGCGCATGAACATCGGCGTCTGCCTGCAGACCGGTGGCGCAACAGGATTTTCCAGGTTCTGGGTGGTAGCGGCATTTTATCGGTCAGCTGATCGATCAGATCAATGAAGGCGCTTGAAACTGATACATGAAGCTGTTCATCCATTGCGTTTTCATTTTCCTGCTGACCGCCGTACAGGCTCAAGCGGCACCATCGATCTCTTCGGCTGAGAAACGTATCTTTGAAGAACTGAACCATGAGCGTGCCAGTCAGGGTTTGAGCGCCCTGCAGTGGGACGATCACGCCGCCAATGCGGCGCGCGCTCATGCGCAACTGTTAGCTGAAAATGGCAGGCTCGCACACCAGTTTCCTGGTGAAGCCACTCTGGCAGAGCGAATTGCCATAACGGGAGTGCGTTTTACCATTGCCGCGGAAAATGTGGCCCGCACGGAATTTGTTGAAGACGTTCATCCGGCGCTCATGGGTTCAAGCGGCCATCGCGCCAACATTCTGAATAACAGCTATAACGCAGTCGGTATTGGGGTGGTTGAAGACAAAGGCAGGATTTATGTCACGGAAGATTTTATCTTCCTTGTTCCTGACTACTCGGAATCGCAGTTCAACGCCGCGTTTGCTGAAGAATTCAATCTGGTCCGAAAGAGCAAAGGCATCAGGCCACTTGATGCGCGGGCCGACGCCCGGCTCCATGAATTAGCTTGTACAACGGATGGCGACGCTGTGAAGCTGGCGGACAAAATCTCGGGCAACAACTCCGTGGTTGTATTCACCTCCTCTGATCCGCATCATCTGCCGGCAGAATTAAGTTCACGCGCCGCCAATGCTGATTTCCATATCATGAAGTTTGGCGCGTGCTTCCGCCCCGATCAGAAGCATGGCTATGCGAACTTCTGGGTCGTGGCCACTTTCGCAGACTGATATTCATTCTCCAAAGAAAATCAATGCTGCGATTTCTGCAACAATTCCGCGAGATGGTCGCCCCAGATTGCAGGCCATGTATGGGTTCCGTGGCCGCGCGTCTGGTCTGTGATAGGCAGCAGTATGTACTGGCCATTCTTCACGCGCTGAATGTCGCGATCAATAATCCTGAGTTCAGGCGGGTTGATCTGGTCATCGGCTGAGTTCACGGCGATGAGCGGCGCGGTGATCTTTTCCAGTTGCGGTTCAGGATTGTAATTCCGCGACGCGTCAAAGTAGTAGAGCATGTCATTCGCGTCAGTAATTTTCATCCGCGATGCGATAAAGTCTTCCAGAAATTTGTCGGCTTGCTCTCGCGTCGGTTCTTCTTTCTGCATGCGAAGCGGCGCGCTGCCCATGATCAGCAAAATATCCAGCGCAGCGGCCAGGCCGTGAGGTTGTTGTTTGTATTCGCCATTATTCCATTCCGGATCGGTGCGGATTGCGTCCATGATCATGCGGCGCATCATGCGGTTGCGTCCGGCAATTTCCACCGGCTGGCTGGCCAGCGGCATGGCCGCATCAATGAAATCAGGGTGCTGCTCTGACCACAGCCACGTATGCATACCGCCCATGGATGTTCCCATCACCAACCGCAGATGGTTTACGCCAAGTCCCTGCGTAAGCAGACGATATTGCAACTCAATCATGTCGTCATATTCGTAGTGCGGGAAGCGCATGTGCAGGCCGTCACTCGGCTTGCTGGATTCGCCATGGCCCACGTTGTCCGGCAGGATGATGAAGTATTTGGATGCATCCAGCAGTTGGCCCGGACCAAAAACTACGCCGCCGAAATTCGGCGTTAAGAACTGGCGTCCTGTGCCGCCTGTGCCATGCAGGATAAGCACAGCATTGCGCACCTTGCCGCTGGAATCTTTCTGCGGCGTGCCCAGCGTGTAGTAATGCAGTTTGACCTCCGGTAACTTCTCGCCGGACTTGAACTGAAAGTCTTTTACCACGAACGTGCCGGACTGCGGCGCGGGATAGTCGGTGGCGAAACCGGCGACTGATGCAAAGGCAATGAACAGCTTAAGGATGACACGGCAGATTTTCATGGCACGCTCCCTGAGACGAAAAAGATTAAATCATGGAAGAACGTAAGAAAAGGACATTCAAAAAGTCGAGATCCCAGAACGAACGGGAAAGGTGAGTCTATTTCGTTTAATTCGTTACACGATATTTTATTGTTTTAATGCGTAACGTATTTCCGGTCTGCTGCTCCATACCCAGCGTAACCAGGCCCAATCCTTCATAGCAGCTTTCTACTCCATAAAGAAACGAAAGGTACGCAAATGAGAGAACATCGCGCTTTCAGAATGATTGCGAGTGCATCCGTGGTCCTGCTGCTTACACTCGGCGGTTTTGCACAATCGAACAATGAGAATAACGCCAGACCCCTGGCCGTCAACCAAACCGAAGGGTTTGCTCAGGGCCAACTATTGGTATTCACCTATTTCCAGAATTTCGATTGCATCCATGAGCCTTTTGATGACCTTGATCACAACGGGCAAGTTGCTGCGGCGGACGCAAATGAATTTCAGCGCCCTATCTGTACCGTGGGCCACGGGTCAACAATCGATCCGAATTTCCGGCCAATTCAAAACACGCTTAAGCTGTATGTAATCGCTCCGTTCTTCGGTAATGACACGAATCCCAATGACGCTTTCACGCCAGCCTTAGGGCAGGCGCTGCTTAGCCTCTTCGGCTTCATTCCGGAAGCGTTTAAGACGAACCCCACAGTTCCCGTGCAATGTCCGGAGCCGGGCTTGCCGGTCACTCAGCACAAGGGCATGCCCAGCACCTGCACCATGCACACCACGCAGACTGATTTGGGTCCAGTCCTGGCGAAACTGGGAAAAGTTCCACCGAATACCAGCGTGTTAGTGCCCACGCTCAATCATAGCCACATCATCGACGGCAAGAATTTTGGGCCGGTTTGGTGGGAAGTGATCTCAGTGCTGGTAACCGACCCCAGCGCGTGGCCCAGCGCGGATGGAAAGACCGGCATCAACTCCCTGGATGCATTGCGCGCCGCCCAGGCGGCGGGCCAGGCCGCTCCGGACCAGCCAACGAACTTTTTCTTGTTCTTTGATTCGCAACCGGAAGCGCACAACTAGTCTTCTCCCTCCCAACCCTCATGGGCGTGATTCGATGCGTCCATGAGGCTTTAAGATAGATCCGTAATTCATGAGGGAGCGAAGATGGCTGCATCGACAACATTTACCAGCAAACTGAAAGAGAAAGAAGTTCTCGCTGAGGGAACCATGGGTTTTTATTTTGCCAAGCCCGCAGGTTTCCAGTTCAAGCCTGGCCAATATCTCGACATAACGCTCGTCGATCCGCCTGAGACCGATGCGGAAGGCAACATACGATCGCTTTCTATTGCCAGCGCTCCGGAAGATGAACGACTGCTGGTTGCCACAAGAATGCGGGATAGTGCCTTTAAGCGTGTCCTGCGAATGGCTCCGTTTGATACTGAAGTCAGACTGGAAGGTCCGCTGGGCTCTTTTACGCTGCATAACAATTCAGCGAAGCCGGCCGTATTTCTGGCTGGCGGAATCGGAATCACGCCATTTTCCAGCATCGTCCGCCACGCGGCCCATGTCAAACTTCCTCACAAGCTATATCTCTTTTACTCCAACAGGCGGCCAGAAGATGCTGCTTTCGTGCCGATCTTGCAAGGGCTGGAAAAAGAAAATCCGAACTTTAAATTTATTCCCAGCATGAGTGAGATGTCCAAATCTGTACAGACGTGGAACGGAGAAAGTGGTTTCATTAATCGGGATATGCTGGCCAGGCATCTTCCCAATCTTCAAGGCCCCATCTATTACATTGCGGGGCCGCCAGCCATGGTGGCAGCAATGCGCCAGATGCTGAACGCCGCCGGCGTGGATGAAGACGATTTGAGAACCGAAGAATTTGCTGGCTATTAATCTGTATCGCTGTGAGAGGAGATTGCTTTATCTACGATTTTCTCTCGCAGCCCGGCCCTGTCTCTAAAAGCTCCAGAGAAGCGAAAGAAGAAAAGAGGTGCGGGTATGAACAACACGAAGAAAGTTGTAGCTCTCCTGACAGGCTGTGTGTTCCTCCTGTTGTTTGCCGCCTGGGCGCCAGGTGCGAAGTCCAACAAAGCATCTTCCAATAATGCTGCGGCCGCTGCTGCCACAGCAAATGACCAACAGATCAACAACAACATGCAGGCAATGTTCAACCAGGGGCGGCAGATCTTCCGCTATGACACCTTTGGCGACGAAGCCTTCTGGGGCGACACTCTCCACCTGCACCAGGCAATCGCCGGTGAACACCTGGGCGGCGTAGGTCCGGGCGTGAGTCCCAAGACCGCGCTTTCTGTAGGACTGAAAGTCGATGCCGATGCGCTACCAGCTAGTCTTGTGGAACAGATTAAAGCCGGCAAAGTGAACCTTGACGATCCGGCTACAACGCTGGCGTTGCTAAAACTGAATTCCGTGGTGGGCGTTACCGGCATTTTTGATAAACAAGGAAAATTGCAGTCGATGGGCATTCAATGCGCTCTTTGCCACTCGACGGTTGATGACTCCTTTGCCCCGGGAATCGGGCACAGGCTGGATGGTTGGCCGAACCGTGACCTGAATGTAGGCGCGATCGTTTCGCTGGCTCCTAATCTCCAGCCTGTCGCCGACCTGCTTGGTGTTGATGTGCCTACGGTGAAGAAAGTGCTAGCTAGCTGGGGACCGGGCAAATACGACGCTGAACTCGATCAGGACGGAAAAGCATTTCAGCCCAACGGCAAATCAGGAGCAACACTGCTGCCGCCTGCTTTTGGTATGGCGGGTGTGAATGACGGCACCTATACAGGATGGGGATCAGTTACCTACTGGAATGCATATGTCGCCAATACCCAGATGCACGGCAAGGGAGCTTTTTCCGAACCAAGGCTGACAGCGGAACAGTTCCCGGTAGGCGCCCGCGCTCATTTCAATCAGGTACGCAACACCGACGATCAAATCACTTCGAAATTGGGTGCGTTACAGTTTTACCAATTGGCCATTCCTGCGCCAAAGCCGCCGGAAGGCAGCTTTGATAAAGGGCAAGCCGCGCTGGGCAAAGCACTGTTCTCAGGAAAAGCAAAGTGCGCCACCTGCCATGTGCCCGATCTTTACACCGAGCCCGGCTCAAGCCTGCACACTCCGGAAGAGATTGGTATTGACGATTTCCAGTCCTCCCGCTCTCCCACCAAGATGTACCGGACCACGCCCCTGCGCGGTCTCTGGAGCCACCAGAAAGGCGGCTTTTATCACGATGGAAGGTTCACGACGCTGGACGAAGTGGTGTCTCATTACGATCAGCATTTGAAATTGCAACTGAGTGAAAAAGAACGGAAAGAATTGGTGGAATTTCTTAAGTCGCTTTGATCACGCGGATAGCACCATCCACGCGCAAGTGCGCGTGGATGGTGCATTCGTCTCAAAGCACCGCCGTATGAGCAGTATTAATACTCTCTGCTACAGCCACTTGGTCATCAAATTTCGCTCGTCTTCCTTGAACCCAGCGGTGCGATAGAGCGATTGCGCCGGCTGGTTTTCCCGTCCTACCTCAAGGCGCAATGCTTTAACGCCAGCTTTTCTGCATAAATCTTCCGCAAAAACGACCACCGCTTTGCCCAGCTTCTGCCGGCGGAATGGCTCGCGTAGGTACAGTTCATCGAACAGGGCGAAGCGCCCGTGGAATTCCAGGCTGAAGCAAAAAGTTAGAGCGAAATATCCAGCCAGTTCCGCGCCACGAAAGATGAGATAGATTTGCGCCAGTTCTGGATTGTTCAGCACCCTGTTGATCGCCAGGGAAGCTGCTGGTTCATCGAAACGCATTTCCTGCTGGGCGTAGAATTCGCGCATTAATTCCAGAAGAGCAGGGAGCTCATGGTCAGAGAGAAGTTGAAAGAGCGCGTTCACAAACGCGATTCTAAATGAATTGCCTTCAGCAGAGACCCTGTTTGGCTATAATGACCAGCCGTCTTTTTATTCATTGGAGCCCCCCATGCTTGATCGCAGATCGTTTCTTACTGTGTGCTCGCGCTTCGGTCTTACCGCAACGCTGCTGCCCGGAGTGCTCTGGGCCATGGCTGACGAAAAAGGCAAAGTCACACGGGAGATGATTGATAACGCAGCGGCCATCGCTGATGTCCATATTGCCGATGAATATAAAGACATGATGCTGGAAGACCTCAACAGTTATACCGAGGGTTTTGACGCTATTTATGCGCTGCATATCAAGAATGACGTTGCTCCCGCAGTGATCTTTGATCCGGTGCTTCCAGGGATGAAGGTTGAGACCGAGTGGCGTCCCATCAAGATTTCTGCCGCGCCCGCTGTTACCGGGGCCGCACCCAAAAATCTGGAGGACGTGGCGTTTTATTCCGTGCGCCAACTGGCGGAACTGGTGCGCACCAGGAAAGTTTCTTCCGTCGACTTAACGGCGATGTACTTGGAGCGTCTCAAGCGCTACGACCCACTGCTGAAATTCGTGATCACGCTGACGGACGACCGCGCCATGGGTCAGGCCAAAGACGCCGATCGCGAAATTACAGCAGGGAAGTATCGCGGCCCTTTGCACGGACTGCCTTGGGGCGCCAAAGATTTATTGGCGGTAAAGGCATATCGCACCACTTGGGGCGCTGGCGGATTTGAAGACCAGAAGCTTGATGAAGACGCAACTGTAGTTAAGCGGCTAGACTCTGCTGGAGCGGTTCTCGTCGCCAAACTCACGCTGGGCGCGTTGGCCCAGGGTGACAAATGGTTTGGCGGGATGACACGCAATCCCTGGAACACCAAACAAGGATCGAGCGGATCTTCAGCAGGGTCGGCATCGGCAACTGCAGCGGGCTGTGTGGCCTTTGCTATTGGATCAGAGACGTTGGGATCCATTTCCTCTCCCTCAACCCGATGCGGAATAACCGGCTTGCGTCCGACATTTGGATTTGTTCCGCGCACCGGCGCAATGGCGCTCTCCTGGACCATGGACAAACTTGGCCCACTCTGCCGCGCGGTGGAAGATACTGCGATCGTGTTAAGCGCAATCCACGGGCCTGACGGCCACGACCGTACTGTTCACAATGCCGCATTCAATTGGGACGCGAACCTCGACTGGCGCAAGCTGCGCGTCGGTTATCTAAAGGCCGACTTCGAACAACAACCGCCGCCACAACAGACCGCACCGGCAAAAGAAGAAAAAGAACTCAGTGAAGATGAAAAGAAAAAGCAGGCGGAAGAAAAGGCCAATAGAGCAGAAGCTATGGCGCGCCGCCAATATGACCGTAAATTCGATGAAGCTGCGCTGGCCAAGCTGCGCGCTATGGGAGCGAACCTTATCCCTGTGGAGTTTCCCAAATATCCTTACAGCGCCATGCGGAGTATTCTGCTGGCGGAAGCCGCTGCGGCCTTTGACGACCTGACGCGCAGCGGCCGCGACAAGCTGCTCACGCAACAGACCAAAGACGACTGGCCGAATACTTTTCGCGCTGCACGCTTCATTCCGGCAGTGGAATACATTCAAGCCAACCGTGCCCGAACCACTGCGATGGAACTGGCGGCCAAAGTTTTCGAGCAGGTGGATGTAATCGTTGCGCCCACGTTCAGCACCCAATTGCTGATCACAAATCTCACGGGACATCCGGCAGTCATTGTGCCTAACGGCTTTCGTGGTGACGACGCGCCGAAAGCGCGTGTGCGTGAAAATGGAGAAATGGAAGGCGGAGGCCCGGGTACACCGGTCAGCCTAACGTTCCTGGGCCAGCTTTATGGTGAAGCTAAAATGCTGGCGCTGGCCAAGGCCTACCAGGATGCGACGGATTTTCATCGCAAGCACCCACAAATGGAAAGCGGAAGCTAAAAATAGTGGACGGAGTTTTCGGATTCGCTGCGGACTCCGTTAGGCTGAGTTCTTTCCCACACAGACCATGTGTGGCGAAGCGGCTGAAACATGGGACAAAAAATGCCACTTTTTGATATTTCAAGATGAAATTGTTTTAATACATTGTGCCGGATGAACCCGGCGATTTGGTTTGTCAACGATCCAGAAGACAGGTAAAAAAGCGTTCCACCGCTTCACTGCGATTCCTCTAAGTCAATGAATTTAAATTGTTTGCGGCAAATGGTTCGCAGTAATTTTCCATGGGTGTGCAATTCATTGCCTTGGCCTATGTGAACCATAGGTGAATTCGCAAAAATACAAGGATTCTTAATTGTTGTAGCGCGCTTCGGTTTTTCATGTAGTCTATTCGCAACTTTCGGGGCAAAAAATTCTGAAGAAGACAAAATATTGGAGGAAATTAATCATGAAGATCGCAATCCGTTTGTTATTCGCGGGACTCTTGGTTGCGGGGATTTACGGGCACATCAGTTTAACTGGGCCTGGAACTCCCGCGGAGCCGCCCATCGCAGTCATTCTCTAAGGCCATTTGGTATTTGAATCGAGTACGTGATATCAAATTTGTTTTGTGCTTTTCGGGCGGCTGGTTTAGGCTGGCCGCCAGGTATGCACAACTGGTTTTATGTCTTTATCGACTGGCTCGCATTGCCGAGTCTGGCCTTGCTTGCAGGCGTTTTAATTTACCGCAAGCAACAGAGACAATTTCCGCTCTTTTTCCTCTATGTGATTGCTACGGAGCTTGTAGGCCTGACACGGCTTGCTGCGTCCGGTGCTCCTGCGCTGATTTACCGTTACGTATACTGGATCTCCGATATTATTGTGGTTCTTTTCGCTCTATTGGCAGCTTACGAACTGTTCGTGAAGCGCCTCTTCCCCGGTTTTTACAGAGTTCGATTTTTTCGCTATCTCTTCCCGATGGTCGCGATTCTGATAACTATCGTGGTCATTTTGATAGCAGTCTATGGTAACCACGGAAGGCTTCTACTGCTGACAGCTCGGATCGCTGAGTTTCTGCGTGCCGCAATCCTGGTGTTCTTCGTGGCGTTGATGGCTGTAATGGGAAGGCAGTGGGAGAAGAGAGAATTTGGCATTGCGGCAGGATTTGGACTCGATGTATCCATCTCACTCGCCGAGATAGCGATCTGGTCACATACCCCAAGCAAGGGCGCGTTGCTCAGTCGTTTACCAGTGATCGCTTACGATATTGCCTGCCTGATCTGGCTCTACAGTTTCTGGAATGCGCCCAAGGTTCAAGCTTCCAGCCCATCTCCCCCACTAGCAACCGAAGCTCTTCAAGAAGCGAAGAAATGGGAAGAAACGCTCAAGGATTTCATGTCCCAGGGCAAACGCTGATCCTTCCAAGGCAAAATTTCTCTGGAAAAAATGAGGTTTTTTACAGGCTCGTTGCCAGCGATTCATGCAAGCTGGAGAATTTCAGGCATGTAAGATGGTCGGCTTTGTCCTTGAGCAGGGCATAGGCAGGCAGCAGACTCTGAGCAACAATGCCGCGAACGTCCCCGGTGTTGGCTGCTGAAAACAGCGGCAGCACTTGCAGGGAACTCCGGACCTGCAGAACAATCAACGCCATAAATGTATAGAGGCGGACATGGACGCCGGCATCCACCATCTCCTGCGCTAGTGAAGCAATCAACTGATTGCCGCTATGCAATTGCGCATAACCAACCTGTTGCAGCAAGGCGGCATTGTGTGACATACGGCGCATACATTCCATGGTCAGACTGATCTGTTCCCGGTAGATCCTCAGCAATTCATCGCGACCGAACGTCTCTTGCAAATACCGTTGCTGTGCCGGATTCATGACTTCTGAAAGCACTTCCACGTTCACCGGCAGGAATGAATTCATCAGGTCACCCAGTTCCACACTGGGCGCCTGCCTCCGCCGCAGGTTTAAAAACGCTGCATACAGAAACAGCAGGAGAATTCCTGCTGATAATCCGATCCATATGGCGAACATGGTATTAGACATTCGTTTGCTCTCGGTGTTACACGCAAACTCTAACCCTACTCGCATCCGGGGTCAATGGAAATTGGGCATGGCGGCAAACACTTTGGTAATTCCGAAAATGTCCCAAAATGGAACAGGCTGTAGCCGCCCTAAATACCTGTGTTTATGCGGTTTTGCCCATTTCAGGGGCTGATTTAGCGGTCCCCCGGTTTGGCCAGGATAATCGCTGGAACCTCCTGTTTTTTTACGACATCGTTATATACGGGCACGTCTGCACTGAGAATCTGTTTCCATTTCGCCAGTTGCTCATCCAGCTGCTTGCTGAGCATGTCAAAGACTTCATAGGAAATCTGGGTCGGGGCCGAATCCGCGCTCTCCACCACTCCTCCCAAAGCGACAAGGTAATTGTTCAACCGGATGGGATAGTTCAGCACGTCCTGTCCGCTTTTTGCCTTGGTCTGGATCAGTACTTCTTCCACTTCGGTCATTTTCTTGTCCAGTTGCTTGCCTGCGTCGGCCACGGCTTTAGCCTGCGGCTGTTTTTCCAGACGCTTGTTCAAGTCCGTGATCTGGGCCCGGATATCGCGAATCTGGTTCACGGTTTCATGCGCCTGGGTAACTCGCTCCCGGATCTTCAAGAGCAGATCGAACTGTTTTTCCAGGTCCTGCTGCGTGATCTTTAACCGGGGATCAGGAACGATTTCCAGCGGAGCGGTGTAGTGTTTGCCATTTACCGTAAGGCGTACCTGATATTTGCCGGGAACGGCCTCAGGCCCGTCCGTGCCACCGGCCCACAGTGGCGATCGCGGAACCCTGGTGGCGCCTTCATAGCGCATGTCCCAGACAAAGCGGTTCAGACCGGCTTCCGTGGGCAATCCGCGCTCTGCGGGACGCGGCCCAAAACCTTCGTCATCGCCGCCCTCTGCCCCAGGCTGCGGCCTAGGCGGATACTTGCGGATGACTTGTCCTTTCTGGTCCAGAATTTCAAGCGTGATGGGAGAGGCTTTTGTGGTGTCTGCTGTTTCGCCGGCAGCTGCTTCAGGCTTTGCCGGTACCGGAGCGTTCGCCGATTGCGCTTGTCCCGGTTCTTTGCCTTCTGTCGACGTTTCTTTGGCTGGAGTTGCAGCGGCTGTCGGCGCGCCGCCTTCAGCCTTCTTCTCTTCCGGTTTTTTCTCGCCGGGTTTTTTCAACGCTGTCTTTAGCGAGTAATAGATCACTGCTCCGTTCGGCGGATTTTGTCCGCGCTCTCCGCCACCACCGCCAAAGCCACCGCCGAATGTTGTATGGTTGGCGCTGCTGGGCGTGTACAGGTGGACTTCTTCATTCGCCACATCCGGCTTGTATTGCTGTAACGGAGAAAGGTTGTCCAGGGCCCAAAATGCGCGTCCATGGGTTGCCACGAGCAGGTCATTGCCGTGCACGATGAGATCGTAAATGGGAGAGACCGGCAGATTGCCCTGGAAAGATTGCCAACTGGCGCCATCGTCCCAGGAGAAGAATACGCCGCGTTCGGTTCCCGCATAGAGCAGCCCTTTGCGTTTCTTGTCCTCGCGCACCGCGTGAACAAACGCATCCGCGGGAAGGCCGCTGTTGATGCTGGTCCACGTCTTGCCGAAATCAGTGGTCTTGAAGACATACGGCGCAAGGTCGTCCATCTTGTGTCTCTGCACTGAGACGTAAGCTGTTCCCGCGCTGTACATGGACGCTTCAATCATGCTCACGGTGCCCCATTCCGGCATCGCTTTCGGCGTAACGTTGGCCCAGTTCTTGCCTCCGTCAGTTGTCACATGAACTAGCCCATCGTCGGAGCCCGCCCAGATCAGGTCTTTCTGCATCGGCGATTCCACGACGGAAAAAATCGTGTCGTAAACCTCCACGCCGGTATTGTCCTTGGTGATTGGCCCGCCTGAAGCCACCTGCTTGCTCTTGTCGTTGCGCGTCAGGTCCGGACTGATGATCTGCCAATTCATGCCTTCGTCAGTGGATTTGAACAGCACCTGCGCCGCGAAATAGAGCGTCTTGGGATCGTGCGGTGAAAACACGATTGGCTCTGTCCACTGGAAGCGATATTTCTGATCAGCCGCTGCCGCGCCTATGGGATTGATAGGCCATGGTGTTACGTTCTTCGTTTCTTCCGTGCGATGGTCATAGCGCGTGATCTCGCCACCATAAGAACCGGCATAAACAATTTCCGGATCGCGCGGATCAGGCGCAATGTAGCCGCTCTCGCCGCCGCCTACGGCATACCAGCTTGTGCGATCAATACCACCCGGCGCCGCGCTGGCAATGGCTACAGAAGAATTATCCTGCTGCGACCCGTAGAGGTAATAAGGGAAACGGTTGTCAGTGACCACGTGATAGAACTGCGCGGTTGGCTGGTTCGCCTGGTTCGTCCAACTGCCGCCACCATTGGTGCTCACATTGGCTCCGCCGTCATTCGATTCAATCATGCGGTCCGGATCATTGGGATCGATCCACAATCCGTGATTGTCGCCGTGGGGCACACGAATCGGACGGAATGTTTTTCCGCTGTCGTTGGAGCGATACATCCCAGTGTTCAGCACATAAACGCCGTCCGCGTTCCGTGGATCGGCAAAAACGTGCGTGTAATAAAAAGCGCGCTGGCGATACTGGCGATCGCTGTTCGTCAGAGTCCATGTGTCGCCGCCATCGTCGGAGCGGAATAGGCCGCCTTTATCGGCTTCCACCAGCGCCCAAACGCGATTGCCGCTGTAAGCCACTGCCAGCCCGATGCGTCCCAGAGTGCCGTCGGGCAATCCATGCCCGCTGAGTTGTTTCCACGTCGTGCCGCCATCGGTGCTGCGATATAGCCCGCTGCCCGGCCCGCCGCTATCCATTCCCCAGGGCGTGCGCCGCGCCTGCCACAACGAGGCAAAAATCACGTTCGGGTTCGTGGGATCCATCGAGAGATCGATCCCGCCGGAGTTTTCGTCCTTATAGAGAACTTTGCTCCAGTTTTTGCCGCCGTCCGTTGTGCGATAGATACCACGCTCCGTGTTCGCGCCAAACACATGTCCAAGCGCAGCCACGTAAGCAATGTCGGGATTCTTCGGATTCACCGCAATGCGCCCGATGGTCCGTGTTTCCTTCAGGCCGCTATAGGTCCAGGTCTTGCCTGCGTCAATGGATTTGTAAATGCCGTTTCCGTTGATAATGTCGCCGCGAATGCAGGCTTCGCCGGTGCCTGCATAAATCACGTTTGGATCAGAGGGGGCCACCGCAATTGCGCCAATGGAAGGCGCCATATCTTTTACCTTGTCGGTCAAAGGACGCCAGGTCAGTCCGCCATCTGTGGTCTTCCATACTCCGCCACCCGTCCCGCCGAAGTAATACGTGTGCTGGTCGCCCACCACGCCGCTCACTGCTAGTACGCGTCCGCCTCGGAACGGCCCAATCAGTCGCCACGTCAGACCGTGCCACGGGCCTTTTGCTTCTTCCTGATCGCCATCGCTCGCGCCCGCCTTCTCTGTGCCAGCCGGTTCGGCTTCGGTCTTTTTTTCCTCGCTCTTCGCGCCGGACTGTTTTTTGCCCTTACCGGTTGACGCCTTCTTGCTTCCAGTAGTGCCTTGCTGTGCGTTGGCATCGGCCTGCGCAAACATACAGACAGAAATCAGGATCATGACGATCAGTATCGGCACGAAGCGTTGGTTCGTGACTTTTTTCGAGGAAGCAGTGCGGGACATTTTTTGTTTTTCTCCAGACGGACTGTCGTGTTGCGAACCGCACATCCTAAATTCCCCAAGCGGCAATAGCAATTCCGCGTTTTGCAAACCGCTGCATCTGAATGTCCGCGTCATTCTGAATCAGCGCACTCTGGGCGGTCCTTCACAAGGCCCTGTTTTTGCAGGCCTTGCAGCTTTCTAAGAAATTTCTTCATTTTGCTTGACACCACTGGTGAGTTGCTGTATTTTTCCTCTGCCTTATGGCATGCTCGTGTTTGCCAAGGGCAGCGTTTCAAAGTTTCATTTCAGATATTTCAAACCCGTCACCTATTGGCAGACCGCTTCCAATTGTCTGCAGTCACGGCATAAGGGTTCTCAAATAGCTTCAATTGGTTCCACTGGATTTCGAGGGAGGTACTCGGAATTTTGGCGAGAACGCATGGCCTATTTTGGCCACGCCAGAACCTCGCTTGCAAAATGAAAATCTGCGGATGAGAGTTTCCCATAATGGAACTCTTAGTCCATTGTTATCAAAGCTTTATCAACCATTTTTATTGACTCTTAAATCAGAGTTGCTGTATGTTTGGCCGCGTTCCATCCGCTTGGCTTTGAGCCCGCAAAGCGCAAGCGAGAGGACGCTTTGAATTTTCCCATCCCGTCCACTTTTGGCAGACAAGCCCCAATGGTCTGCAGTACGGCAGAGTTCTCGCTACAGAAAGATCCATTTTCCAAGAGAATCCAGGAGGAACTCGCAATGACGAGGCGGAAACTTCCCTTATTACTGTGCATCGCGACGGTGGCTGTAGCTCTTGCCATCGTTGCAATTGCCCAGACGGCTACGCCAGCACCTGCGGCTTTTGCCACCCCCCTTAACAACAATCAATCCGGAGCCGTTAGCAACGGATTTACCACCAACGCTGTGTTTGCGGCTGACGAAGCCATTTTCATGGAAGAAGAAGATATCGGGGATGGACTAGGCCCGGTTTATAACGCGCGCTCGTGCGTTGATTGCCATGCTCAACCCAACGTCGGCGGCACCAGCCAGGTAACGGAGTTGCGTATCGGCCACACCGATGGCGCCGGCAATTTTGTCAATCCGACCATTACCATCAATGACGGCGCTAATACCATTCCCAATCGCTCGCTGATCAATGACCGTTCGATCTGTGCCCAGGACAGCGCCAACGTGCCCGGAGCAGAGACTATTCGCGCGCTGCGCGCCACTACCAACGTGCTGGGCGACGGTTTTGTTGAAGCCATTGACAGCAATACGCTGCTATCGATTGCCAATGCACAGCCCGGACAGAGCGGTGGCCAGATTGCGGGTACGTTCATCCAGGTGCCGCTTTCGGAAGCTCCAGGACAGGTGCGCGCGGGACGGTTTGGCTGGAAGAACCAGCAGGCCAGCCTTCTCTCGTTTGCGGCCGACGCTTACGTGAATGAACAGGGTGTCACCAGCCGTTTGCAGCCCAACGAGAGCACGACGGTATGCGATACGGTGGCCGATCCTGAAGACCACAATGACGCGAACGGCCTGGCGGACATCGATCACTTTGCCCGGTTCATGCGCGCCACGCAGGTTCCACCGGTGGATGCAACCCTGGCTGCAACGAGCGACGCGCAAGCCGGCGCCAGCTTGTTCAATGCCATTGGTTGCAACATTTGCCACGTAACATCGATTACCACATCGCCAGCCGGAACGGTAATCAACGGCGGAGCGTTCACGGTGCCGGCGGCCCTGGGCAACAAAATTATCCATCCGTACTCTGATTTCCTGTTGCACAACGTGGGTACAGGGGATGGGGTTGTGCAAAACGGCGGACAGGCCACGGCCAACATGATGCGCACTGTTCCGCTCTGGGGCGGCCGTACGCGTGACCGCTTGATGCACGATTTACTTACGTTCACCCGGAACGATGCTATTCTGCGCCATGCCGGCGAAGCCACGGGAGTCATCAACAACTACCGTTCGCTCAGCACCACGCAGAAGAACCAGTTGATTACATTCCTGCAGTCTCTGTAGGATTTAGCTTCACCACTTCGGGCGAGACCTCTTTCGTGTGAGGGCCTCGCCCGTTTTCAATCTGAATTCCGGGGACAATCATGAGTCGCGCGAAATCTTTCCTTCTCGTACGTCTCGCTTTGGCCACGGCAGCGTTGATCGCGTTGCAGGCCTGCAATCATTCTTCAAACGGTGCTGTGCCGGCGGAAAAACCCATCGCCGTGGCGACTCCTCAGCCTTCGCCTGCCGCATCACCCACTGCGACGCCTAAGCTGCCGCCGCCAAGCCAGGCGGAAGTTGAGGCTGCGCTCCATCGCGTTTTTGGCGACGATCTGGTCGCGATTGCGAACAGCCAGTCTTTTATAGCCGGGGATTTCAATGGCGACCAGTCTGAGGATCTGGCCGTGATCGCACGCCCAACCGCGGGCAAACTTGATGACGTCAACAACGAACTCGCTAACTGGACCATCCAGGATGCAGACAAAGCGTTCATCCCGCCGCCCGGAAAGAAGGTGGTGGTTCCTCCCAAACAGGAGCGGCCTCGCGTCGCGCCCGGCGAGCAGGTGCTGGCCATCATTCACGGCTTCGGTCCCAGCGGTTGGCGGAATCCAGACGCGCGCCAAGCCTATATCATCAAGCATGCCGCGGCCAACTTCCAGGGTACCGCGCCATCCGTCAGTCAGAAGGCTATCCGCGCGATGAAGCTGCCGGTGGAGACGGAGATCATCAAGGAGATTCGCGACAACAAGAAGGGTTTTTTATTTTGGACGGGCGGGGCTTACGCCTGGCATCCCGAGCAAGGATGACCGCTAAGATGCTAAGACTTTTGCTAGCTTTATCTCTGTTATTTTCTCTGCTTGCGGCTGTGGCCCAAAGCCGCAATCCTGCCACCGCTGAACAGCGCCAGCGAGTGGTCACCATTGCACATAAGCTGGAAGCCACACCTCTGGACCAAGCTCTTTTTCCAGAGAGGGAATGGGCCAAGCAATGGGTCCTCGAAAACCCTGATGTCCGCATTCGCATGTGCATGCAACTGCTTCCCGATTTGCGCCGCCCCAGGTACAAATTCCGCCTGGAGATAGTGGACCAGATGATGCTTTCGAGCGCGGCGTTCTTGGTCGAACACCCGGACAAGGCTGGCGATCATTTGGCAGAGAACGTCGGCGGCCTGCAAGGCGTGCTGAAAGCATACGCGGCAATCGTGAAAGCTAATCCCGACGCCCGCCTCCAGGCGTTCGATGACATGCTAGAGAAGCAGAGCCGGGGACAACTGGTTGAGTTTGCCCGCGAAACCATTAAAGCCTGCCATTTCTAGGGATTTGGTGATTCCTTAGTTGAGAAGTTTGAAAACCGAAAATCCAAAGCATCCAAGGCACTGGCTCATTTACCAATTTACTCAAATGATTAAGCCCTTGACCTCGGCTGCCGCTCTCATATAAGTTTTCTTCCATCTGGTAATGGGAAGCGCGGTGAGAATCCGCCACTGCCCCGCAACTGTATGCGCTGAGAACCTGAGCAACATGCCACTGGGAACTTTCCCCGGGAAGGCGCTTCAGGTTCACTTGAGGCGTAAGTCAGGAGACCGGCCAGATGCCCGTCATTGGGCGTTTCCGGCTGCGCAGGGAGAGCCGGAGAGCTTTCTTGCAGTCCTGGGTTCGTTTTTTTGTTTGCAGAAGATTCTGCCGGCGACCGGATTTTTCTCCGTTCAGAAAGATCTTTCTGCAATTTCTAAATCGATCCCCGGCTCGGCGTGCTGTGCCGCAATTTTTTCTGCACGCGCAACAAGCTCTTCATCCCATCGTACCGCTTGCGACCTATGACTACTTCCGCGGGAGGAGTCGTACAGATGAAATCGCTTTTTTATGCCGGCCTTGTGCTGGCACTCGCACTCACAACGCTTCCAGCCATCGCCGAAAGCGGGAGCATTCACGGAACAGTCACCGATCCCCTGGGCGCAGTGGTTTCCGGCGCTCAAGTCGAGCTTCTTCGCCAGGGCAAACCAGCTTCTGTAACCACAACGGATTCTGAAGGCAGGTATCGCTTTTCTCCGCTACCGCCAGGACGCTACCAGGTGAGAACGGCCGCGCCATCGTTCGCAACGCAACAGAGTGACGCTATCTACATTGGCAGTTCCAGCAATGCGGCGGTTGATCTCACGCTCAAGATCCGCAGCATACCGCAGCAAGTGGTGGTTTCAGCTACGGGAACCAGCCTGCCGGAAACCCAGACCGGCGCTTCCGTATCCGTGGTGACCTCAGATCAGTTTCAATACAAGCCTGAAGTGCTGGAGCCGTTGCGGCCAGTTCCGGGAGTCCAGGTCCTGGAAAATGGCCAGCGCGGGATCAATGAATCGCTTTTCATCCGCGGAGGTGAGAGCAAATTCAACAAAGTCCTTCTCGATGGCGTTCCCCTGAATGAAATTGGAGGCACGGTGGATTTTGGCGGGATATTCACCACCGGGATCGACCAGGTTGAAATTCTCCGCGGCCCCAACAGCATGCTATATGGGGCCGACGCACTGTCCGGCGTGGTGAATATGACCACGTCTCATGGCACAACTTTCGCACCGCAGCTCAGCTATGCGTTTGACGCCGGAAACTTCAACAGCCTGCATAATGATGTTTCTCTTGGCGGCATCTTCCGGCAGATTGATTATTTCTCTGAGTTTGGCCGGTATGATGGCGGCAATACTTCCAGCAATCCTCAGTTCCACAATGGCACATACGCCGGGAACTTTGGCTGGACGCCTGGCGCCTCTACCAGCTTGCGCCTGACGGTGCGCCGCGTTGCCGCAAA
>Ga0206944_1052_pt1 | contig 22689 bp, 28 predicted proteins | sample Alteio_BWOrgHeat_4_FD_152978 | JGI IMG/M metagenome (GOLD analysis project Ga0206944, IMG submission 152978) | Enriched cells from forest soil in Barre Woods Harvard Forest LTER site, Petersham, Massachusetts, United States -... | ecosystem: Environmental > Terrestrial > Soil > Temperate forest > O... | reverse complement strand
AATAGGATGGAGGCACGGGCAGAGGCACAGGCACGGGATTTTAGTTTCGAAAGAAGTCTATTTCCGGCATTGACAAATTCTTTTTCAGATTCCAAACGACAAGCGAAAGTGAACGCTTAATACCGCATATCAGCAAAAGTTTCTGCGTGCGTAAGTATTGTCATTGCGATTACCCAAATGAAAAAGATTTAACTAAAATTCAAGAGACCCTCGCAGAAATCCTCCACTATATTTTACATTGCCATGACAACTTAAAAGGTGAAAGTGGTTTTGTGAAAGTCTATTTTGGTTAAAGAATTCATGAAATTCCCACCCAATCGAAATAGAAGGGGTCGCGCAGCTAAAACAAGAAATGGTCACTTTTAGGCCTGCCATGGCATCTATCACAACACCATTTTGGGAAACATTTTTATCTTTTTGATAGCGAATATGCTCAAAATAACTCTCTTTTTGCCTTGTGTGTGCTTTACCAAAAAGAATTGAACTTGAGACTGAGGCAAAAAGGGATACACTGCGATTTTGGCAAAAGAAAATTTCGGGGTCTATGCCAATAAGAGGACCTACTCCAAAAAAACGGCTACCCATTTTGATGTGATCGCTTTCTTTACTATTTAAGAAGGAGGGAAAGAGGCCCCCTTGATAATCGATATGGATGTTTTGATCGATGCAAGCACCTCTTACACCTCCCCATGGAGTGAGTGTAAGCCACGAGCAACGGTAAAGTCTATAGGCAAAAACAGCGTCGTAAATATTTGTTTTCCCTTTCCAATCTTCTTTGGCATAAGTGACAAAATCGCTTCTTAGTGCATCTTTGGCAAGGATCCACACAGGAAAAAATCCCTCTTGAGGCCTTGCCACGGTTTTACCGCGCGCTTTATTTTTAATGTGTGTCCAAACAGCTGAAAAAGAATAATTTTGATCAGAAGGGGAATATGTTAACCTTTCCCGAAAGCCCACGTGGGGGTGAAAATGGGGCTTTATGAGGGGAGCTTTTGTAAAGTCGGCAGTTTTCTCTGTAATAGCAGGGGTATTTGCATATTCAAGTTTTCCTGCATTAGGCCGTAAGAGCAAAATATCTAAAGATAGCTCAAAACAAGATTGATGGGCAGTCATGCACTCATCGATATACGCTAAGGCACGCGTTGTCGCAAGGGCTTGTCCCTCTATCGTGGCTAGTAAAGGAAAGACCGCCATCAAAGCAGCTGATAAAAACTGTAATAACTTCATTTATTTACCCTGCATATATACTGCTTCCAGCTGAAACCTGGAATTTTGACGGTGTCAGCTTGGCTGCACTTTTTTGGTCTTCATTCGCGCCTTGCCGTCCGGCAATGGTCGCTCTTTCCAGACGCAAAAAATTGCGCCGCTTCCTTGTCAAATTTTCCAGCTTTCAACTGGAAGCAGTATATACTCGTTCCAGCTTTCAACTGGAACGAGTATATTTGCATCTATCTTATCAATTTTGTCTGCATTTGCGAAACAATTTTTTTCTCTTGACAAAGCCAAAATCCAAATTTTGATAAAATTATGTAATTATTTTTTTTTTGCTTGATTTGTTGTTGACAAACAAATATTTATTTTGTAAAATATTGTTTTTACTAATTATTATAATTAAAAATAGGTTTTTATGAATCAATCTATAATAACAAACGGGTCTGAAAACTATAAATCCAAAAATAATGATCCTGCTATCTATGCGATTTCCTATGACAAAATCACAGAAAAAATGGTCGATGTAAGCAATCGCTTTAAAGATTTGAGCACTTTTAAGCAACGCATTAAAGAAAATGTGCAAGGGATCTCTCATCTTCCCTACACATATAATAAAAATAACATTTTTTGGTATCGCCTTGTTTTTTTAACTTTTGGGGCTCTTTTTTTAGGGCTTGGCGCTACAATCCTTTCAATGACGACAACAGTGGGCTTAGGACTTTTTATCATCAATTATTGGCACTTTGTGAAGATAGCCATGTTTTGTATATGCATGCTGTTTTCCTTTTGTGCTTTTCTGATTGCATGTTCATTAAGTGCGGAAAGGGATTCAACTTTTCAGTGCGCTAAAAAAGCAAAGAAAGAGTTAAAACTCATTTATGGCAGAAAAAAACTTCAAGTGGGAGGTTGGCTTTTGTCTTTTTCTGGCAAATCACTTCAAACGCTCAGTCACTTAAGACATGCCTACCATGAAACGTTAGAAAAAATTCATGATAAAAGAGATGCAGCGCTTTATCTTTTGCATAAAATCTCCACAACCCCTACTTTAAATGACGATGAAAAAGAAATTTTATATAACCAAACCATTGAAGAGTTGCATGATAAGTGCACGCAGCTTTTACATGTTTTTAGGCAAACTTAAAGTATAAATATGGCTGCATACGTAGACGAATCTAAAGGATCAGATGGCATTTGGCGCCTTGTCATCTTGACAGCTGCTTTTTCTATTGCAAGCGTTTCGATAGAAACATTGCTCAACCAGTTTGGTATTTTTAATTTGACAAATCGGTTCCTTAAGCTTTCATGGCATGGTTTAAACCAGGGATTTGTCTGGCAGCCGTTGACATACTTTCTTGTGCAAGAGGGCTCAAGCGATGGGATATCGCTTATGTTTTTAATTAATGTTTGCTTTAATGGATATTTGCTGTGGTTTTTGGGAACATCGATTAGTCGCCTTATTGACATCTCTTCTTTTTTTATTTTTTATTTTGCCTCCGGATTGATTGCTGCCTCTTTTACAATAGGACTCATGCTTTTTTTTGGAGTCGATGTGCCGCTTGCAGGAAGTACTGCAGCGCTTCTTTCTCTTCTTACTTTATGGGGAATGGCGTATGCAGAAGCTGAAGTGTGGCTATTTTTTGTGATCCGCATCCAGGCAAAATGGCTAGTGTTAACTGTCTTTTGCGCTTTACTATTAATCAATGTCTCCCATTTGCAATGGGTTAATTTGGCGCTTTATGCATCGGCTGTTTTGATAAGCTACATTTATGCTAATCTTGCTTGGGGATGGAAGTCCCCATTTGCAATCACAGCTTCATTTGAGCGCTTTCTTTCTTCAATGGCCAAGAAATTTAAAGAAACTGAGGAAAAGAAAAGGGGCAGTGTACTACAAGAAAAAATTATCGATTTTACGACGGGCAGGCCGATCTTAGGCGATGAAGCCTTTGTCGATGCCATGCTCAATAAAATATCAAGGCAAGGTGAGAGCAGCCTTACCTGGCAAGAGAGAGATCGCCTGAAGAAAATATCGGAAAAAAAAGAGCGATAAGCGAGGATAATTCTTGCATTTTAAGCGATCAGTTCAGTAATATATCGTTATATTAAACGAATTACCGGAGAATATTATGAAAAAGAGCGGACATCCAGAGTATCAACAAGTACTTTTTGTCGATTCATCTACAGGGCATAAGTTTGTGTGTGGTTCTACGTTAAAGCCACAAGCTAAAGAGACATTTCAGGGTAAAGAATATCCTGTAACACGCGTTTCTACATCCTCATCTTCACATCCTTTCTTTACTGGAAGCAAGCAGCTTGTCGATGCTGAAGGCCGTGTTGATAAGTTTAAGAAGCGCTACGCTGCAAAACCTGTTCCACAAGAATCTGCAAAAGATGAATCAAACAAAGAGCAGGCAAAAGCAGTTGCCAAAAAACCTGCTGCTAAAAAGGCAGTCAAAAAGTAAGTTTCATTCCATGACATAATGAGGATGAGATTTAAGGGACTGTTCAATGTATTAAAGAACAGTCCCTAGTGCGTGTGTTTCAGTGCGTGTGTTTCAGTGCGTGTGTTTCTTAGCGCTTTTCGTGTGTAAAATTTGTGCAAGACTTTTAATTTGAGATTCTTTAGATTTTCTTATTTTTATAAAGCGGTTTCTAGTTGTGGAAGAAAAAATTCGCGCTATCATTTCCCGTCTGAAAGAGTTGGAAGCAGTTTTAGGGACAGCCGATGTTTTCTCCGATCAAAAAAAATATAAAGCGATCACTCAAGAGCACTCCTACCTTTCCAGCGTAAAGTCACTTTGGGATGAGATTCAAAAGTGCAAAGAGCAAATTGCCTCCAATAAAGAGCTACTTAAAGACGAGAAAGACCAAGACTTTATCGAAGTCTTAAAAGAGGATATAGAGAAGTTAGAAATCTCTTTACCCCTTCTTGAAACTAAGCTTTGCGAACTTTTAATTCCCCCAGATCCAGATGATAATAAAAACTGCATCTTAGAAATTCGCGCAGGTACGGGTGGCGATGAGGCAGCTCTTTTTGTCGGTGATTGCGTAAGAATGTATAAGCTTTACGCCGATAAAATGGGGTGGCGCAATGAGCACCTCTCAAGCACTCCATCTGATGTTGGGGGCTTTAAAGAATATGTGATGGTTTTGTCGGGTGAAAATGTCTACCGGTTTTTACGCCATGAGGGAGGCACTCACAGGGTGCAAAGGGTGCCAAAGACTGAGGCGCAAGGGAGGATTCACACCTCTGCTATTACGGTGGCGGTGCTACTTGAACCAGATGAAGATGTCAAGGTCGATGTAGACGAAAGGGATCTTCGGGTCGATACGTACCGCTCCTCAGGTGCAGGTGGGCAGCACGTCAATACAACCGATAGCGCCGTTCGCTTAACGCACATTCCAACAGGTGTTGTAGTCTATTGTCAAGAAGAGCGCAGTCAGCATAAGAATAAAGAAAAGGCGATGCGCCTTCTGAAGGCAAGAATACTGGAAGCAGAAATTCAAAAGCAGCACGACGCCATTGCAAGCAATCGGGCAGAGCAAGTGGGGACAGGGGATCGCTCAGAAAAGGTGAGGACCTATAACTTTCCTCAAAACCGGGTGACAGATCATCGGATCAATTTAAGTAAACACAATTTAGATCAAATCATGGATGGCGATCTACACGATATCGTTTCAGGTCTTGTGGCCCATTACCATCAGCAAAAGCTTTGATGTATACAGCGCTTGAGATTTTAAATCTTTCTACCGATTTTTTAAAGCAAAAGGGGGTCAAAGGCGCAAGAAAAGAAGCTGAAGATCTTCTCTCAAAGGTGCTCGGAATAAATAGAATAGAGCTTTATTTGCAGTTTGATCGCCCCCTTACAGATGATGAAATCAATTTATCGAGAAAGTGGCTAAAGCAAAGAGCATCAGGGGAGCCGCTGCAATATATCTTTGGAAAAGTGGATTTTTATGGATGTGAGATCTGCATCGATCAAAGGTGTATCATTCCAAGGCAAGAGACAGAGATTTTAGTCGATAAAATTGCAAAGAATCTATCGAGCGCAAGTAGTCTTGAAGGCAAGGTGCTTTGGGATGTTTGCACTGGATCTGGATGTATTGGCATTGCATTAAAGAAAAAATTTCCCGCCCTTGAAGTGTTCCTTTCCGATATTTCAGAAGAGGCAATTTGTCTCTCAAGGCTTAATGCAGCGCAAAATGGCGTTGATTTGACTGTTTTGCAAGGAGACTTATTATCGGCTTTTGAGGGAAAAAAATGCGATTTTTTTGTCTGTAATCCTCCATATATTTCTGAAAGTGAATACGAAAGTTTAGAAGGGGAAGTCAGGGAATTTGAGCCAAAACTTGCGCTTGTTTCCGGAAAAACGGGCTTAGAGTTTTATGAGCGTTTGGCAAATTGTCTTTTTCCAATGCTAAATCCCGAGGCAAAGGCTTGGTTTGAAATTGGAACAGGGCAAGGAGGGGCAATCTTGCAAGCTTTTCAAGCGCCTTGTTGGAAGCGCGTAAGCGTAGAAAATGACTGGTCGGGTCATAATCGATTCTTTTCTCTTGAAATTGAATGAGATATTAAGTAAAATACCATCTTCTATTGTTTGGATTTATTTATGCTTGGCGCCTTATCAGATAAAATGCACGGTTTACTTTCTCGGCTTGCTGGGAAAAAATCACTCACGGAAGAAAATATCTCTGAAGCCGTAAGTGAAGTGCGCCTTGCCTTATTAGAGGCCGATGTCAACTATGGCGTTGCCAAAGTGTTGATTCAACGCATTAAAGAAAAAGTGCTAGGCGAATCGGTCATTAAGTCAGTTTCTCCCGGACAACAATTTATTAAAGTTGTCCACGATGCATTAGTGGCATTTATGGGAGGGGGAGAGGCGCCTCTTAATCTTAAAAGAGAAAATGACTCTGATGGGAAAAACCCGGCTGTTATCATGCTGTGCGGTTTGCAAGGGGCTGGTAAGACGACGCACGCTGCAAAGCTTGCAAAATTTTTAAAGAAAAAGGGGGAGTGTCAAAATCCGCTTCTTGCCGCGTGCGATTTGCAAAGGCCTGCAGCCATTGAGCAATTGAAAGTTTTAGGAGCGCAGATCAATGTACAGGTATTTCATCTTTCTTTAGAAAAAGATCCTGTGGTTGTGGCAAAAGAAGCTTTGGCCTATGCTAAGAAGAATGGGCACGATGTATTAATCGTCGACACCGCAGGACGGCTGCATATCGATACCGAGCTCATGGAGCAGTTGGAGAAGGTAAAGGCAGCTCTTAATCCAAGCGAGGTGCTATTTGTCGCCAATGCGACCACGGGACAAGATGCGGTCAATACGGCAAGTGAGTTCCACAAGAAGGTTTCCATCACCGGCACCATCTTGACGATGTTAGATGGGAATGCAAGGGGCGGTGCTGCGATATCGATTCGCGAAGTGACGGGGATGCCGCTTAAATTCGAAGGGATCGGTGAAAAGTTAGATGACATTCAGCTTTTTAATCCGGCGTCGATGGCAGATCGCATTCTTGGAATGGGCGATACGATTAACCTCGTTAAAAAGGCGCAAGAGCATGTAAACGAAGAGGATGCGAAAAAATTAGAGCAAAAGATTCGCACTGCGACGTTTACGTACGAAGATTATTTATCGCAAATTCAAGTGGTAAAAAAGATGGGGTCTTTAAAAGGGTTGCTCGGGATGTTACCAGGGATGAGCAGCCTTGCGAATATGGATTTTAATGAGAAAGATTTTTTTAAAGTAGAGGCCATCATTCAGTCGATGACTTTGGAAGAGCGCGCTGAAAGGTGCGAGCTGAGTGTGCCGCGCAAAAGGCGTCTTGCTGCAGGCAGTGGTACACACCTTGATGATGTGAATAAATTAGTGAAGTCATTTAAACAAGCAAAGCAGTTCTTTAAGAACATGCCAAACATGAAACAATTACAAAAGATGATGGGAGGAGCCGTATGGCGTTAAAAATTAGATTGCGACAACAAGGTCGCAATAATAGGCCTTTTTATCGATTGGTGCTCGCCGATGCGCGCGCTCCACGCGATGGGAAATATATTGAGTTGTTGGGTTGGTACAATCCATTTGAAGCTGAAGTGGCAAAAGGCGTTGCGATGAATGGCGAAAGGATCCAACATTGGATAAACCAAGGTGCAGAAATTTCCGAGCGCGCTGAAGCGTTGGTGGCAAAAGTTGTTCCAAGCATTATTCGCGATAAAACCGCTAAGGAAGTTGCGCTCCGTGCAAGGGAAGCTACCAAGAGAAAAGCGCGTAAGAAAGTGGCCAAGAAAGTGGTAAAGAGCAGTAATTAATCGTAGATGATCATCGATATTTTATCCCTTTTCCCCCCTTATTTTAAGGGGCCTTTCGATGAGAGTATCATTGGACAGGCGAGAAAGAAGGGGATTTTAACGATTAATCTGATTAATATTCGAGATTTTGCCAAAGATAAACACCATCGCGTTGACGATCGCCCTTTCGGGGGTGGTCCTGGGATGGTGCTCATGCCGGGCCCTGTTGTTGAGGCTGTAAGAAGCGTAAAGACAGTAAGAGATGAAAAGGTAGAAGATGAAAAGACAATAAAGTCTCATGCGATTTATTTAACCCCTCAAGGGGCGCCTCTTACGGCTGCAAAGTGTCGGCAACTGGCTTCTTATGAGCATTTAGTGCTCCTTTGTGGCCATTATGAAGGGGTTGATGAAAGGGCAATAGAGAGTGTGATCGATGAAGAGATTAGCATTGGGGATTACGTTTTAACTAATGGGTGCCTGGCTGCCATTGTCCTTGTCGATGCTTTAGTGCGTTTTGTCCCAGGAGTGCTTGGACATCCATTGGCGGCAAATGAAGATTCTTTTGAAAAAGGTCCGCCGAGCAAGAGTTGTGGAGACAAGAGTTGTGGAGATAAAGGCAAAAGCAGTATCGAGTTAAAAAAAGTACAAGAGGCGATTTTAGATTGTCCTCACTATACGAAGCCTGTAGTATTTGAAGGTAAGGCGGTCCCTGAAGTGTTATTAAGTGGTCATCATCAAAAGATTCAGGAGTGGAAAAATCAAGAGGCGCTTAAAAGAACCAAAGAAAGGCGTCCTGATTTAATAAAGAAAAATTTATTGTAGGAGATTATATCAAATGAACAAGCTAGAAATCATTAAAAAGCTAGAAAAAGAGCAACTGAAAAAATCTGTTGCAGAGTTTCGCGTTGGCGATACTGTCCGCGTGCATACGAGAATTGTTGAAGGGGAAAAAGAGCGCGTTCAGGTATTTGCCGGAACAGTCATTGCACGCAAAGGGGCAGGCCTTGCTGAGACGTTTACCGTCCACCGCGTTGCCTATGGAGAGGGGATGGAACGTGTTTTTATGACGCATAGTCCAAGAATTTCCAAAATTGAAGTCATCAAAGAAGGCGATGTCAGAAGAAGCAAGCTTTATTACTTGCGTGGAACGTCGGGTAAAGCTTCTAAAGTTAAAGGCCGTGTTGGCGCAAAGCGAACAGCTGCTAAACAACAACCTCAAGAAGAAGCTCCTGAAGTGGAGAGAGAAGAAGCCGTGGCTTCTGCTGTGGAATAAGAGCTTGGATTTGGAGTCTAGAGAGCAGCTCAGGCTTAACACTTTGCTTAGCTTTGAAAAAGAAGCTAAGAAGCTCGGGTTTTCTAAAATCGCAGGTATTGATGAAGCAGGGCGAGGGCCGCTGGCAGGGCCAGTTGTCGCTTGTGCCTGCCTCATTCCCGAAGGGGTGTTATTTGCAGGTGTCGATGACAGCAAGCAGCTCACCCCTAAAAAAAGGGAACACCTTTTTGAAGAGATCACCTCTCACAAAGCCGTAAAATATGGTTTTGGGGTTATCGATGCCAAAACTATCGATGAAGTCAATATTTTTCAGGCCACAATCCTTGCTATGCTGCAAGCTGTTGCCTCTCTTGCTGAAGAGCCTGACTATCTCCTTGTAGATGGTTTAAAACTCCCCCACAAGACAATTGCCTCCCAAAAAATCATCCGAGGGGATGCCTTATCCCATTCGATTGCGGCAGCTTCCATTCTTGCAAAGGTCTTTCGCGATCAGGAGATGGTTAAGTACGATGCCCTATGGCCTGAATATGGATTTAAGCAGCATAAGGGGTATGGGACAAAAATGCATCTTGATGCGTTAAAAGTACATGGCCCCTCACCAATCCACCGTTTGAGCTTTGCTCCATGCCGTGAACTTTAAATCGGTATTTATTAGACTTCTTTCTAAACTCGCTTTGGTTGATAAAATTTGGGATTTTTGTGCAGATTTGCTGCAAAATTTTGAAAGCATGTGTATACACCTGGTTGAAAAATTTTGCAGCAAAGATGCCAAAAAGCACAATTTTAGCGATCAAATGGAGTTTCGAAAAAAGTCTATTACTTGATGTTGGGCAGGCCTCGAGCTAATAAGACGAGGGGTACACATAGAGCAGCTGTATAATTGACCACTTTGTGAACAAGGTCGAAATTTGTCATTAACTTTCCCCAGACATCTATGATGCGTTCTGCACAACTAGATGTCCTTGGGACTATTGGAATAGAATCGATAGAGTATTCAACAGGGTTAAAGAAGAAATCTAGTCTATGCTGCGGTCCAATATCCACAAAGAATAATTTATTGTAGGCATCTTGAGCATCTTTTGACCCTTCAGGGTAAAGTTGATAATCATTAGAGGTGATGCGTCTTAACTGTTTGATCAATTCATCAACGGTCAATGGGACCATTTGCTCAAGGCAGTTCATCAGCTTAAATTTATTGATATAGCTTTGATAAATATAACAATAGCCTCCAGGAGCAACCTCAATGACAAATTCGTGAATGCGGGACCAGGGAGCTCCTATGGAACAAAAACAAGCTAACCCCTTTTCTTTGGATTGTTGGACCTTATCGACGCACTCTTTAAACTTATCAACACCTTCTTGTTCTTCTCTCCACATATCAACGAGATTTTTATCGTCTTTTCTTTCCGAGTGCTCTACAAAAATGGAGAAGACATTGTAAGCATTGAGCGTGCAAATCGTCGGATTAAGTTTACTTCGAAGATATCCATTGATCGATGAGCTACCCAATAGATCAATGCCTTTTTGGCGTAAGGGATGACCGACTTGCCACTTATATTCCTTATACCAGTTACTAGTATGATGATGGAGGTAATCCTTCAAGATAGGAAAAAAACCCTTTAAAGGCTCCCTTTTCTCAGCGATAGAATTTGCCGCAGGGTTTTTTATAGCAGGCGGCTGTCTAGAGGCCACTGCTTGTAAGGTGGTTGTGCATTGCATGTGCGGAGAAGCAACATGTGGCGTTTGCCTTAAAGATCCAAGTGATAACATATTAAACCATTCTAATTAATTTATAACGATTATTGTAGTTTTAAACTACTCTTATTTTTATTAAATGTCAATGATTATAATTATTAATGTTATGTAAATTTAGAAATTTCCTGTTTCACATGTTTAAAATCTTCTAAATCTGTAAAATAATTAAAATTAAAAACATATACAATTAATTTCTTTAATAATATAATGAAATTTAGATGAGAAGGTCGCAATCTCACAGATAATGATCTTACTGAAATCAATGGCAAAAAAGAGCAGCTACTAGGAAAAATCCAACAGAGATATGGGACAGCCAAAGAAAAGGCCCAAGAAGAGCTTGCAGAATGGGAAAGCAAAGCATGTGGGAAAGGATGTGGCTGTGAGAAGGAGAAAAAATAAATGTTCATTAACTTAAGGAGAAAAATATGAGAAAAACACTTGTAATAGGATTATTGACTGTCGCGACACAACTTTCTGCGGGACCATTTGGACAAGATGATACAAAAAGTCCACAGTATGCTGCAGGAGGCACTATAGCTAGTAAGACTGACCAAGACATTATGAAAAAAGTGGAAAGCGAAGTGGGATCTGGTGTGTTTTCATCAGGTTACCCAAATGTAACTTATGAAGTCAAAAGCGGCGTCGTTTCACTTAATGGGACAGTAGATAAACTAGAAAATAAAGCTAAGCTTGAGGATAACATCAAGAAGATCGATGGTGTGCAGCAAGTCAATAGCCAACTTAAAGTTGCTCCAACAACTAAGAGCGCTTATTCTGAATCTCAGTTAAAGGATTCGGAAATGAAATATCCAAAAGACTCCGCAGCAACGAGTCAGGATAGGCAGTTGAATGCCACCATCCGCAATAAGACTGCAGGATTCTTCACTAAATTGAATGATACAGTTGCATTCAAAACAACAAATGGAATTGTGATGATCACAGGCTTTGTCGACAAGTCAGATGACGTGATGAAGCTCGGAGATCAAGTTAAAGGAATTGAAGGGGTTAAATCTGTGGATAATCAACTTCAAGTAAAAGAGATTGTAAGTGTTAAATCAGCTGACAATCAGCTTAAAGTTACAGTAACAAAAACTTCATAGTGTAGATTTGTTTAGTTAATAAATTTATAAATCTGAGGATGTAAAAAGGAGATTATATGGGTAAAATGTTGATTTTATGGTTAATAGGAGTTCCTATTACAGGAATTATATTATTAAAGTTGTTTGGAATTATTTAAACAACTGTATAGATATAATTTTAAAAAGTTGCATAGTGTCTTATGCCCAAACAAATCAAAAAAAAGAATTGAGCACTATGAAATCTCTGCATATGGCACTGCGCGCACATTTGCAAAAGAGTTAGGTCTTAATGAAATTGCAGTTCTTTTACAAGAGACGTTAGATGAAGAAGCCAATGCCGATAAGGCATTAACCTAAAAACGGCAGTTGGAGACGGCAACTTAACGCAAAAGAATCCATGAGGCAAAAAGTGCCTTTGAGAAAAAAAATTATCAAACGATAAGGAGGATGATATGCTTAGTTGGGCTTTAACATTTTTAATTATTGCACTCGTAGCGGGATTGCTAGGATTTATAGGAATTGCGGGAATTGCCGCAGAAATAGCAAAAATTCTTTTTGTGGTTTTTCTGGTGCTATTTCTTGTTTCTGTAATAGCAGGATACCGAAGACGACCACCCCCACCATTATAACTGCAATTTCCAATCGATTGGATCTTGTCCATGTTGAATTAAGAACTGATTGGCTTTGGAAAAGTGGCGGCAGCCAAAAAATCCTTGATAAGCAGAAAAGGGGGATGGATGTGGCGCTGTCAATACTAAGTGGTGATGGGCTTGTAAGGCGAGCAAATGCCCACATTTTTGCTGGGCGGGCTTGCCCCATAAAAGAAAGACGAGGGGGTTTTTTTGCGTAAATAGCACTTTAATTACTTCATCTGTAAAATTTTCCCATCCTTGTCCTCGGTGGGACATGGGAGAAGCTTGACGCACTGTTAAGATAGTGTTGAGAAGAAGTACACCTTGTTTTGCCCATGCCGTTAAAGAGCCGTGATTTGGGATCGTAAATCCAAGATCACCTTTAAGTTCTTTAAATATATTTTGTAAAGATGGCGGCACTGCCACCCCTTCTTGCACGCTAAAGCAGAGCCCATGCGCTTGTCCTATGCCGTGGTATGGGTCTTGGCCGACAATCACAACTTTTACTTTATCTATGGGTGTAAAAGCAAAGGCATTAAAGACATCTTGTGGAGGTGGAAAAATGGGAATTGGGCCAGTGCGCTCTTTGGCAATGAAAGTTTTTAATGCTTCCATATAGGGTTTTTGAAATTCTCCTTGTAAGGCCAATCCCCAAGAGGGCTCTAGCTGTGGAGGCAGTAAGAGATGCTGTTGATTTTTATCCATTTTTATTCAATGATTGATTTTTGAAAGCCCAGTTTAAGACAAATCTAATTTAGCTACCACAAAATCGATCACTTGGGGTTCAAGATGAACATTGTAGGCGCGATTCATTTCTTGCAAACAGGTGGGTGAAGTGACGTTAATCTCCGTCAAATAATCTCCAATGATATCGATGCCCACAAAGTGGAGTCCATGTTTTTTTAAATGGGGTCTTAGGGTGCTTACAATTTTTTTATCTCGCGAAGTGGCCTTTACAGGTGCAAAATGACCTCCTACACATAAGTTATTGCGATGATCGTTTAGTCCATGCACGCGTAAGATACTTCCTAGAATTTTTCCATCTAAAAGCAAAATGCGCTTATCGCCATTTACCGCATCTTTTACGTATTCTTGGAGCATTATGGGCCTACGATATCCAAGGCTTAGCGTTTCGATTGCGACATTGATGTTGTCATTGTCTTTTTTGAAGTGAAAGATAGACTGGCCTCCAAATGCATTCACAGGCTTAATGATGATCTCTTTATACTGTAAGATAAAGAGTATCATTTCTTCTTTACAGCAAGATATTAGGGTTGGAGGGGTAAACTGTTTAAATTGAGCGGTAAAAATCTTTTCATTGACAGAGCGTATGCCATTTGGACTGTTAATTGCTACAATACGCTTTGGCAGGTAGTCAAGAAGCCATGTATTTGTCAAGTATTCTTCATCAAATGGGGGATTAGGCCGTATAAATAGCGCATCGATTTCGTCTTGTGAAAGACATATAGCCATTTCTTTAATAAAAGGAATTTCTTTGTTTTTTTGCGGTGTCACTTTTATGGTATGAAAATACATTTTTCCATCTAAAAGGCTAATTCCATTTTTGGGGACATAATAGACCTCATATCCTCTTTTATGGCTTTCCAACATCAGAGAAAATGTGGTGTCGTGTTCGAAAAGAACCTCTTCAAGCGGATCCATTAAAAACAAAAATTTCATGATAGATGTCTTTGACCTTTTAGTTCCTTGATTTCCATTCCTGCAGCGATTCCTGCAATTCTTGCAAGTATGTGATATAGGTTTAGCTTATCGATGCCTGCATTAGAGCCTATTTCTTTAAATTCCATGCCGCCAGGAGAGTTGAGATTGTCCCTTGCACCTTTGCCTCTGTGATACCGAAAGAATCCCCCAAATGGGCGATTGTCGATTTGATATATGGTAAGTTCTGAGGGGCAATCTCCTATTTTGTAGATCGTGCCAATTCCCTCCTGAAGAAGAAATCGATTTGTTTTAATGCCCCCCTTATTTCTTTTTAAATCGTTGATGGCTCTATTGTTAAGGCGTAAAATGTCTTCTGCCTCTTCAATGGTTACAACGCCTAAGCCGTAGGTGCCGGAATCGGCTTTGATCAGGATGTAGGGCTTTTCATCTATGTGATGCTCTTTGTATTTTGCCTTTATTTGCGCAAATAATTGAGCTGCCGCCTCATATAGCTTTTGCCTATCTTCTATTTTATTGATCTGCACATCTTCAGTTTTTTCGTATAGGCAAAGAAAGTACCAAGGATCAAGACCTATGATTTTTGCAAATTCATTGATCAGGGCATTTGCAAAAGCGAAATGCCTTGATTTACATCGCGAATGCCAACCTGCGCACATGGGAGGGAAAATGGGGAGATTAAGCGTTGTTAAGCTTTCGGGAATACCGCTACTAAGGTCATTATTTAAAAAAACCATGTCGATTGAGATTGTACGGTCTTGAATTTTCTTTAAAATATCATCTGCACATTCCACTTTAATGAAAGAACCCGATGATGTAGTGAACATCATTTTTTCATCTATTTGATTTTGGGCAATATCATCCTCATCAAAAAATGCAGCTACATGGGTGTTAAAGTTTGCGCTATGGATGATTTTTTGCAAAATCCTGGCATTTTCTAAGTACCATTTGTTTCGTGTGTGTTTTTCGATGATGATTAAGATGTCTTTGGCATGAGGAACTCTTTTTAAAATGGCACTTCTAAATAGACTTGCAGCTTCTTTAATTGCGGTTTCGGATAGATTATTAAATCCGGCGGGAAAGAGATTGGTATCTACCACAGCCATTTTAAATCCAGTGTCGCGGATATCTAATGAGCTATAGATGGGGCTATATATCGACTCGTACTGCAATAACCATTCACTGATAGCTTCTTGGCTTTGCTGAAAATGTTTTAATATATGCGCATCTATTGTATGTGTTTTCATTTTTTCTTCCAATAAAAATAAAAGGGAATGCTGGATAAATCGCCAATCAAGATATAAACGATAAAGGGGATCGTAATCAAGATATATTTTTACAGTCATGCAAACGTTTTATTTTTGTGTAATATAAATTTTACATATACTTTATTGTTGAGTTAAATGGTTAAATATGGTTTAATTAATTTAATGAAAGCTTTAATTGGAGGTGTTATGAACAGAATTGAAGATAGCAGCAAAAGTCTACCATTGAATGAGTTGAAAGGTATAAAAAGCGTAAAATTTGCCTATCCAACTGTTTCTGAGGTGAAGGTGCTGGAAATCTTGCGATCATTTAGTTTCCAACGCCATTATGATTTATCACAACTAATCGGGGCGGTCTTGCAACTTGAAGGAATAGAAATAGATGAGAGTGATTTAAAGGCGACGAAAGCATTTATGTCTATCGCTTTGGAAAGAGCTAGGACAGCAGAGACGCCAGAGGAAATAATTAGCGACATGCAAACAGCTCTTCAAGACGTGAAAATCAAGATTTTTGATTCCATTAAGGCTAAAATTGACGCGGCAGAGCTTAAGTACAAAGGCTTAGAGGATGGAGAGAAGAAAAAAAAGAGTGCCAATCGTTTATTTAGACTAGTAGGAAGTCTTATCGCAAACGATCCAAGTCCTAAGCTTAGTATCGATCAAAAAGTGGCAGCACAGAAGCACTTGAAAGAGAACTTTGATCCCACTGACGCGCTGGGAAGCTATAAGGCGGCCATGGGTAAAGATTTGAAAGAGCCGCCAGAAAAAAAATCTGCAGAGCCGAAAACAGAAGGGGTTAGGGGGCAAGCCACATTTACGCTTACCTCTGAAAGTAGAAGACAACAAACAACAAGCGCTAAAGAGGCTACAAGGCAACTTCCGACTGATGAAGCAGTAAAGGCGGAAAAAAAGGCCAATGAGAAGATCGCCCATACTAGGGAAACAGAAAGAAGAGAACGGGAGAAAAAACTAGAAGAGCAAGAGACTACTCAAGCCGAAGCCATAAAAGCTAAAGTTAAAAAAGAAAATATTGGCCAAGACAATCAAAAAAGAGGCCGAAAATAACGATTGCTCCTTGTCTTTTTAGACAAAGATTGGTATTTTCTTTTTTATGTTTAAAAGTATGACTGCCTACGGGCAATCCAGTTTCGTTTGTCCACTTGGCAGGTTTTTTATTGAGATTCAGTGCGTCAATCGCAAGTATCTCGATATTCAAACGACTCTTCCGAGCGAATTTTTTCGTTTCGATGGAGAAATTAAAAAAAAAGTGGCCGAATCGATTAAGCGCGGACAAGTTAATATCAGAGTCCAAGTGGTCTTTGATGCAGAGGCCCCTTTACAAATTACACCCAATCTTGCGGTGGCAAGGCAACTTAAAAGTGCTTGGGAACAAGTGGCATCTGAGCTTGGCACACCCCTTGATCCGCAGATACTTTTTACATTGCTCTCTTCCCAAAAGGTGCTGGTCTATCATGAGAATTTCAAAAGCGAAAAGCAATTTTTAGATCCTCTTTTGTCTACCTTAGATCAAGCTCTTATCCAAGTCAATGCGATGAGGGCAAATGAGGGGCAAGTTTTACATCAAGAGATCGTGTCTAGATTTCATAAGCTTTCTCTTTGGATGGAAGAAATTGAGTTAAAAGCTCCTCATACAGTGGAAAAGTATCGAGAAAAGCTATTAGACAAAATGCATGAAATGATGCAGCCAAGTGCAGAGCTTGAAGAAAGGCTTTTTCGCGAGGTTTGTCTTTTTGCCGATAAAATCGATATTGCAGAGGAGATCACCCGCTTTAAATCGCATTTAACGCAAGTCAATGGCTTCATTTTACAAAAAGCAAGCGATGGACATGGTAAATCGCTTGAGTTTCTCGTCCAAGAGCTTAACCGTGAAATTAACACGATCAATGCCAAGTCCAACGACATCGAAATCTCCCGCATTGCTCTCGCCATTAAAACAGAGCTTGAGCGCATTCGCGAACAGATTCAAAATATAGAATAAGATCATGAAGCAGCCTCTTCTTGGCAAACATAATGCTGGTTTACTTTTTATTTTAAGCGCCCCTTCTGGTACAGGAAAGACAACACTTGTCCAGATGTTGACAAAAGAGTTTGATCGGGTCGTGTTGAGTGTGACATATACGACGCGAGAAAAAAGAGAGGGGGAAATCGATGGCGTACACTACTCTTTCATTACTAAAGAGCAGTTCATCGCAAGGATTGATGAGGGGGATTTCTTAGAATATGTCGAGATTTATGGCGATTACTATGGAACGTCAAAAAGTTGGGTGGAAGAGCAAAGGCAAAAGGGTAAGCATGTTTTTCTCGTGATCGATACTCAAGGCACAGCCCTTTTAAAGGGAAGGGTCGATGCAGTCACCATTTTTGTGTTACCCCCTTCGCTTGAGGAGTTAAAAAGGAGATTGACTTTACGCAGGTCAGACTCCATGGAAATGATTGAAAAAAGACTAAAATGGGCAAAGAGGGAAATTAAAGCCATTGGCAATTATCAATATTGTATTGTCAATGATGATTTGCAGACTGCTTATCAAATTTTAAGAAGTATTGTTATTGCAGAAGAACACCGTTTTAATATAGAATGTGTACATTCACAAGGAGATAAGTCATGGATCTTAAAGATTACCTAACGAATGAGAAGGTGGCAAAGAAGTTTAAGAACCAATTTGATATGGTCAATTATGCCATTAAGCTTGCTACAAACATGATTCAAACAGGTAGAGAAAGCAGAGTTAAACTCGACTCCCAAAATAGAGCCATGCATATTCTAACCGAGATCTTGCAAGACAAAGATCGCTTTGATGATGTCGTCAAAAAAGAACCAGTTGATGCTTATGCATCCACAACGCGCTTTGATACTTTCGATGATGAAGATGACAAAGATGATGTTTTAGATGGCAAAGAAGCTAAAAAGTCGTCAAAAGCAAGTGCTAAATCATCAGATAAGAAGCTGCGAAAAATCTTAAATTAACAGGCTCTAAAGGGGACATGGACGTCTTATTATTTGGTTTTGCCGTCCTTTCTGTCTTTCTTTTTTTTATATTCTTGCTTGTTTTTCAATGGTGGGTTTCAAGGCGGCCGCCTGCCTTCAGCCCCTATTCTAGATTTCCATTGAGGAGAGGGCATGACATTTCTTATGAGGCCAAGATTTGCGTCTTGCGATATCTGTTTGAGTTGCATCAATACGACAATAAAATCTTTGATTTTCAGCGCGCAGCCGTTTGTAGAGAGACAGGCAGGATTTTTCAAGATTGCATTACCTGGTATGGAGCAATTGACCTTGATTGGTCTTTTTTAAAGAAGCGCATGCAGGGTCAATATGTCTCTTGGGGAAGCCTAACGGACGCACAGCAATTGGCAGTGTACGCTTGTCATGATACATTAGCGGGATTTCAGGTGGAGATGTCATCTTCTCAGATTTTACCAAAACATATTGAAGCTATATATGCCTTTACAAAACCTGGGCCCCTTTATGTCGATATAAATACCTTCATACTTCTTGGTTGGAAGTGTGTTCCTGGTACGGAGCTTGAAGTTTTAATTGTGCAAAAACCAAAAGAGAGAATGTGCGGATGAAAACAACTGATGGTCAAAAGATTTTAATTACTTCAGCTCTTCCCTATGCCAATGGACCTTTGCATTTTGGGCATATTGCAGGGGCCTATCTGCCTGGGGATTGCTACGCAAGGTTTCAGCGCTTAATGGGAAGTGATGTGCTCTATATTTGTGGCTCTGATGAATATGGCATTGCCATCACATTAAGTGCGGAGATGGCAAAACGCTCTCCAAAGGAGCATGTCGACATATTTCATGCGGTAAATCTAGACTTTTTTAAAGCGCTTGACATCTCTTTTGATCATTATTCAAGGACGAGCGCACCTGGACATAAAGAGGTTGTGCAAAAGTACTTTTTAGATCTGTTGCATAGTGGATATATCGAAGAGAGGGAGACAGAGCAGCTGTATTCAGACGCTGATCAAAAATTTCTTGCAGATCGCTATGTAGTGGGCACATGTCCGCGCTGTGGATATGACGCTGCAAGAGGAGATGAGTGTCAAAAATGCGGCGCAAGTTATGAGGCAACAGATCTTAAGAATCCTCTTTCCAAGCTAACTTACGCCCCGCTCATTCGTAAACCGACAAAGCATTACTTTTTGCTTCTTGAAAAGTTTAAAGACAGATTAACGGAGTGGATTAGCAAAAAGGATTGGAAGCCAAATGTCGTCAACTTTGTGAAAGGCTATATCAATGAATTGCATGCAAGAGCCATTACGCGGGATATGACGTGGGGAGTGCCGATTCCACTTCCTGAAACGGACGGGAAAGTGCTTTACGTTTGGTTTGATGCCCCCATCGGATATATTACAGCGACTAAAGAGTGGGCAAGACAACAGGGGCAAGAGGATCTTTTCAAAAAGTACTGGTGTGATCCTAAGACTAAACTTGTGCAATTCGTCGGTAAAGACAATATTCCATTTCATGCCGTTATTTTCCCTGCCATGACGATGGGGCAAAGTGAGCCGTTTAAGCTTGTCGACGATTTGCCGGCAAATGAGTTTTATAATTTAGAGGGTAGGCAGTTTAGTAAGTCAGATGGCTGGTACATTGATTTAGAGAGTTTTTTTAAGAGCTACACGTCAGATCAGATCCGCTATGCCATTGCGGCAAATGCCCCTGAAACAGCGGACTCTGAATTTACATGGAAAGATTTTCAGATGCGCTGCAATACGGAGCTTTTGGGTAAATATGGCAACTTCGTCAACAGGGTGCTTGTGTTTGCCAAAAACAATTGTAAGGGACAAGTGCCTGCAATTGGCATTTTGCAGCCTATCGATACGGAGTTTTTAGCCAATATGCATAAGCTTGTAAATGAGGCGCAAGAAGCCTTTAATGCGTATAAGCTAAGAAGAGCAAGTCAGCTGGTGATGGAGCTTGCGCAGCTTGGCAATGTGTACTTTGATGCAAAAAGCCCTTGGAAGTATTCTAAAGATGCCACTTTAAAGCCGGCGATGGAAACAACCATTGCATGTTGCCTTCAGTGTTTACAATCACTAGCCTTAATTTCGCTGCCTATCATCCCGAATGTTGCGACAAAGGTGCTTAAAATGTTGCAAGTGGATTCCAAAACGCCTTCTTGGGAGAGGTTGACCAATGAAGAGCTGCCATGCGGCCATGTGCTTGGCGCTCCAGAGATTTTATTTACTAGAGTTGAGGATGAACAAATCCAAAAAGAGTTGGAAAAGCTCAATGCCATGTCATCTAAAAAGCAAATACCAACTTTAACGCCTAAAGCAAAGGAGATAGCGCCCATGAAAGAAAAAATCACAATTGATGATGTCAATAAGATGGACCTTCGCGTTGCGACGGTGTTAAATGCCGAAAGGGTGCCAAAGAGTAAGAAGCTTTTGCAGTTAAAGATCGATCTTGGCTTTGAAACGCGCACTATTGTGGCAGGAATTGGTTTAAGCTATACTCCAGAGCAGATGGTTGGAAAAAAAATCATTGTGGTGGCCAATTTAGAGCCTGCCACCTTGATGGGCATTCAAAGTCAAGGTATGCTCTTTGCAGCTAAATCTGAGACTGAATTAGAACTTCCCTCTTTTGCAAATATTTCGAACGGAAGTGTTGTGGGTTAGTATTTAATCTATTGAATATGAGGGTTTTGGGTTTCGATTTTGCAGTATGATATTTTTTCTTGCTGAAAAACGAAGAAGTTTGATATAACTTTGTCTTAAGTCATGGGAGCCTAATGGCTTCCTTTTCCATTGCTGGCATAGCTCAATTGGTAGAGCACCCGACTTGTAATCGGACGGTTGTGGGTTCAATTCCTACTGCCAGCACCATTTTCTTCTTAGTTTTTTGGGGGTGTCGCATAGTGGCAATTGCAAGGGACTGTAAATCCCTCGACTCACGTCTACGCTGGTTCGAGTCCAGCCGCCCCCATTCTCTCATTATCAATAACTTACATTCAATTGCTAATCAGATAGAGATTCTGACAAGTCCTTTTTGTCCAACCCCGGTTTGGCTTTTTTTGCATGTATTGGTTAATCCTAGAAACGGCAGTAGAATACATTGCTAAAGCACATAGAGTTAGGAGACATTTTCTAAAAGAAGATGAAAATTAATTTTCAGTGGTTTAGCCAATTTCTTAGCTACTTTTTCGCCGACCCCACGTTTTCCGTTTTCAATACGAGAAATGTTGTCTTGGCTTACACCGCTCAATTGCGCTAATTCTTTTTGGGACATGCTTTCTCGAAAGCGGGCGCCTCGGAGTACCATTCCTGCTTGCTTATGCTTGGAAATACTGTCTTTTGCCACAGTCTCCCAATCAACAGACTCGCTTTCCTCATACTTATTCAAAATAGCTTCGAAACGCTCTGCAGATTGAATAGGAATAAATGCGTGTCTTTGTTTTTTTCCAGGGAATTTCAAGACGACTTCGAATAAATCTTCTTTAGTATGGTGCGTTTTCATGTGTGCCGACATAATAGACCTCAATTTTTTTACTATTTTTATCAGTCAATTTCCAACAAGCGACGTAAGTCGGGTTGCCTTTTTTTAAGTGACAATGGAACTCACGTTTTTCAAGTAATCCATAGCCTGGCCAATTAGACCGATAAGGGCCTTCTAGCTTTAATTCAACCAATAACAAGTTAATAACGTCAAGGATAGACGGTTTGGAACCGTTGCGCTTGAGTTTTTCATATTGCTTTTCTGCTTGTCGAGTAAAATGAACAGTCCAAGTATCTTTGTATTGCATTTTCTACCTGTTATACCCTAAGTATAATGGAAATATTGACATATGTCAATAAAAACAGTCTTGCTCAGCAGGGGATATAGAGGTTTTGTCGTAATAAGATTAAAACGGCATTAGATCCTTCATAGAGCATCCGAGTGCCTTTGCAAGTCTTGCAATGTTTGATAGGGATAGATTTCGTTCCCCACGCTCGATGCTGCTTACATAGGTGAAGTGTAATTCAGCCTTTTCGGCCAACCCTTCTTGTGACCATCCAAGTATCTGCCGTTTCCCGCTTACTATTTTTCCAAAATCCGATTGTAGACCATTGCGTCTTTCCTTGGGTCTTGTGTCGATTTTCTTTTTTTCCATGTTAGCCCCTAGTTAATGGTAAGGCTATAGTTTTGGAGACCTTGAATCTAGAGACTAAAAATCTAAAGACTTTAAGTCTTGATTGTGATATCATACATCTTTTAGACGCTCTTACACTATATAGTGAAAAAGGAAGGGTTGATTTTGCATTGCACAATGCAATCAAAGATAAAAACTTAATTGCGAGCGTTGTTTTAACGAACTATGCTAAAGATGTTAACACAAAAAAAATTAATGGAGATTGTGCCTGGATAAATAATAGACTTCTTTCGAAACTGGAATCCCGTGCCTCTGCCCGCCCTTTCCCGATTAAACTTTAAAAGAAATTAAAGAAATAATTGTTGGATGAGCAAAAATATGTCAAGGGTCGTGAACTGATAGTATGAATAG
>Ga0206944_1051_pt1 | contig 22805 bp, 18 predicted proteins | sample Alteio_BWOrgHeat_4_FD_152978 | JGI IMG/M metagenome (GOLD analysis project Ga0206944, IMG submission 152978) | Enriched cells from forest soil in Barre Woods Harvard Forest LTER site, Petersham, Massachusetts, United States -... | ecosystem: Environmental > Terrestrial > Soil > Temperate forest > O... | reverse complement strand
TGGACGATTGGGCCAATGGGGTCAGAAGTCTTTCCCCGGGGAAAAAACTTCTGACCCCATTGTTTTTCCTATCCTTTAGAGTTTAGAGTAATCATGTTTGGAATTAGCAATCATCTTATTGTTTGTCCATAAACTGTAAAAATTCCTGAGGTTGGATAATTTCGATGCTGTGAATTTTTTTTAATTTAAGTAAGTGGTTATCCCCACTTACAACATATCTGGCCTTGCCTTCTAATGCAGCAATGATAAAAATATCATCATCTGCATCCTCGGTAACAAAAACCTCATAGCTATAAAGTGGTATGATGAGATGAGCTATTACTCCAAGAGATTCTATCCAAAGATGAATGTCATTATCAGAGGCATCGATTCTTTTTCTTATCTTAGGATAAAAAAGCACTCTTTTTAATTCAGATAAAGTAGCCTCGGAAAAGACCATTTCAATATCTGGCTTTTCAATAATCTTTCTAAGAACTATTCCTGGCGTGCTAAATGGATTCATCATAGCACTGGCAAGCACATTGGTGTCTAAAACAACCCGCATTTTCATTTCAATTTTGCTTTCTTACGTTTTCTTTAGATTCTTCAATAAGAACATTTAATTCAGTATCTGTGAGAGGATCTTCCATTTGTTGTTCTTGATTTTTGAGAAAATCTAAAAGATAGTGTTTAGCAGCAAGCGTTAAAAGTTTAAACTTTTGTAAAGGAATCAATACTGCTAAAGGTTTATTTTTGCGACTGATGATAAATTCATCTCCTCGCAAATAAACACAATCGAGAATTTCGCCCATTTTCTTCCTCACATCATCTGTTCCAATATCAATAGCCATACAACCTCCTTATCTCCTACATCTATTATAGTTGATAAGGTGAATTTAAACAACCTGAAAGGTGAGGTTTGGTATAGCTTTTTACAGAGACGTCTATTCTTGAATGTTAGATTTTTATCTTGATCTTGATCATTCATGGGCCCGTGAAAATCTGGTGCGAAAATGGGCAGCTTCAAAGCCAGCGTGAGTACGCGCGCAACCAACGCTTTGGCCAGGCTTGCGCATGGTACAAAAATACAGAGCTGATGCTAGTTGAGGAGTACGAAGCAGATCGTCTGGTCAGCGGAAAATATTTTAAGCTCCATAAACAAGATCCTATCTCAACCGTTGTTAACGGCAATGGTCTTGCGACTTTATATGATGAGACGGGCGCTTTTATCAGAAGAGTCCAGTACATCAAGGGCAAGCCTGTTGATCTCGATAATTGAACGAATTGCAAAACTAGGAAAAGTTTAGGCTTATATTCAAGACCCTGCTAAACTATTTTGCACAATACAGTCAGCCAACAATTCCTGGATTGTTCTTTTTTAATGGCCAAATCGAAGGAGTAAACAAATGTCAAGTATCCACAGTTCGACACAAAACAGTCTTCCACTTTATACGCCTCAAAATTCCTTCGAAGAAACCGGTTCTAGGTCGCACCTCAAAGCCGCAGTGATCGGCAACGATGCAGTAATGACACTGGATCATGTCCGTCCTCTGCACACAAGGTCTATCGAACAGGCTAATTCACCCTTCAAGACAGGCCTCAAAGCTGCCATTCTTGGTACCATTGCTCTTGTTGGAACAGCTGGGGCGTATTGTGTTCGTCGATATTTTGTCGGTAGTGATCCAGACAATGATAGCGCTATGTCAAAAGTTGCACAGACTGGCTTTGATATTTCTCATAATCACGGAATGGTGAGTGAGAGGTCAATGCCTACTGCTTTGCCTCTTGGGAATCAGGTGGCGCTAACTGGGTCTTTATTTCAAATCAGTCGTCAATTTTTTACGGAAGCGGGGGGTGGTTTTATTCAGCAAATAATGACACAAGGCCCCAGTTGGTTAACCTGCCAATTAAACCCAATAGTATCTAACTATGCTTCTCTTGGAGATCCCTTGGACCTCCAAGTCATAGGAAACACTGCATATGTGGCGGGATCAAGTGGCTTACAAATCATTGACATTTCTATGCCGAACAATCCTACTCTGATCGGTACTTACCTAAGTCCTGATGCCTGGGAAGTCCAAGTCATAGGAACTATTGCGTATTTAGCGGGTGGTAACAGTGGTTTGCGAATCATTAACATTTCCACGCCGAGCAGCCCTACTTTGATCGGGATGTATAAGACTCCTGGACGAGCCTATGGGGTGCAAGTCGTAGGGAAAATTGTGTATGTGGCGGATGATAGCAGTGGCTTGCAAATCATTAATATCGCTACGCCGAGCAGTCCTACACTGATCGGGACTTACTCTAATCCTGGGGCTTATGGAGTCCAAGTCGTAGGAAATACCGCGTATATGACGTATTCGAGTAGTGGTTTAACAATTATTAACATCGCTAATCCGAGCAGCCCCACTCTGATCGGGACCTACAATAATGATGGCTGGAAGGTCCAAGTCGTAGGGACCACTGTCTATGCGGCAGGGGAAATTTCTGGATTTCAAATCATTAATATAGCTACGCCGAGCCGTCCTACTCTGATCGGATCTTACAATCCTCCCGGAAGGGTCTTTGGAGTCCATGTCGTAGGAACTATTGCCTATGTGGTACTTATGTATAGTGGCTTACAAATCATTGACATCGCTAATCCGAGCAGCCCTACTCTGATTTGGTCTTACAATATTCTTGGGAACGTCTATGGAGTCCAAGTCGTAGGAACTACTGCCTATATAGTAGATAGGACTGGCGGCTTACAAATCCTAAGTGGGCTCAATCAACTCACGCTTTCAGGGACCCCCAGCGCATTCGACCAAGGTAATTATATTGTGACTCTCGTGGGAATCACGACAGCAGGCACTGCTTCCACTTCTTTTAATTTGAATGTAGTGGTCCTATTAGCTCCAGTCTATCAAAGTCCGATTTCTACATTGCAAGCCACAGTGGGTCAGAGCTTTAATTATATCATGCCAAACAACATTTTTGTTGATCCGAATGGAGATGCAATGACCTATACGGTAAGAGACTTACCTCGGTGGCTCCACTTTGATGGTGGGAGTCGCACATTTTCTGGAAAACCCACTCCGGGGGATACGGGTTCATATGCAGATAAATCGACGGTAGTCACTGTTATAGCCAACAATGGAAAATTAGAAACAGCAGGGCAATTTACGGTAACCGTATCTGGAGACTCGTATTTATCGATGGCATTAAAGGTTGTGGGACCAACCTTAACCGCACTGGGGATGCTCTATTCTGGGTATAAAAATCGGGCATTGCTCTTGGATCGGATTGCCAAGAGGAAATGGAAAAATAATCAGATGAGCGCGAAGTTGGGAGAAAATTTCCTGTATAAATTGAAGACAAACGTCAAGGATGTTCGGAAAGTTCAAGCCTACGTGAGGAATGAGGGTGGTTTAGGAAAAATATCTGAAAGAATCTTGTGTGGCAAGCAACATCATATTGCTTTGGCTTCAGGATTGCCAATGTGGATGAGGTATAGTACTGAAGTCAATGCATTACATTCAATGAGACCACTAGAAGCGATCGACTTCATGGGCTACCGAAATATGCAAATTCGGGTGTTGGGCAGTGGCAGTGTTATTCAAGAGTTGCTGAAATTAGAATTAGTTAGTGATGTTCCGACCGTAGATGACAGATTCGACACTTCGACAAGCCAGGAACAAGTTGGATTATTATTGTTTCCCCCTGCTGCGGCAAATTTTATCGAAATGGATGCTACTGATTATTCCCGGATGTCGGTACAACAAGCGCAAGTGTAATCTCTCTCAAGGAAAGGAAAAACAATGGGGTCAGTAGTCTTTCTCCGGGGAAAGACTACTGACCCCATTGTTTTTCCTTTCCTTCAGGCTGCGGCAGCAGCATAAGTACACTACATAAGATCATCCCAATACAAATCTTTCGTCTGCACTTTGGGCACGCACGTAAATTTAGAACTCATGGCAGGCTAACCATTCAAGCAGAGGAGGAACGTAAACAACAGCGAACACTGCTGAAGGCAATGAAGACTTTTAATCAGGAAATAGAGAAAAGTAGTTTAGAGCAGTCTTAAAAACAAAGGAGTAAAATATGTAAGGAAACCGTGGAGGATAAAGAGGGGGTTTTGCTGGCCCCTCTACAAACCGCTTCCATGGGGTTTGTGCACTTCCCTTTAAGATCAGTTCTAAATTTCAAAGTTTGCTTTAGATTTATCGTCCAACGCTTTGTAGATATCCGCTAATTACTGAGCACGGAAGAAATTCATAAGCTCTATTCTTAATATGGATTTGATTGCTTATCGATTTGATGAGTGCATGAAGAAAAATTAGGCACAAACAGGTCTTTTAATTACACGCAAATCGTATCCTATAGTATGTAGTAAAGCCAAAATCGTCCTTAGCTCAGGATTGGATTTTTCTGAAAACAGTTTATACACTGTAGAGCGACTTATTTTTGATTTCTCAGCTATGGATGAAATGCTGCCATGAACTCGAATCACGTCCTTTAAAGATAAAAGGAATGTAGAGAAATCTTCCTCTTCGAGCGCCTGTGAGAGGAATTCAGCAGCAAATTCTTCATCCTTTAGATAGTCATCCAAAAGTTCTGTAAATTTTCTGTATTTGTTCATAGCATCCTCCTTTTATGGTCTTCTAGATATGAGAGACACTTTTTAATGTCTTTGTCTTGCGTGCTCTTATCCCCACCGCCTAACAACAAAATTAGCCTATTTCCGATCTTTGAACAGTAGATTCTAAAACCGGGTCCAAAATTAATCCTAAGTTCATAGAGCCCGTCAAAACTTTTGAAATCCCCAAAGTTTCCTTCTCTTAAGCGCTGAATCCGCATGAAAAGCGTGATTTTGGTCCTTTTATCCTTCAAGGATTCAAGCCAATCATTAAATGGTTCTTTCCCTTGTTCCGTAGCATAAATCTCAATGTCATATTCTTGTGTCATAACTTCGTTGTTTTTATGTCCTATATTCTAATTGTACGTTTTAAAAGACACTTTGTCAATTATAATGGACAAAATGCTGCTAACACTAACTTTCGTTTCCTGGAGCTTTGGCTTTGGCGAACTTCAAGTCAGCCTTTTGCTGTTCTTGGCTGGTTTTAGCGCTATTCGCAGCTTTTTAATTATTTATCGATAAAAGAGTTGAAAATTTTGACAAAGTTTCAAGAAAGACAATCTCTGGAATTTGGCAAATGAATGTAGCTTGTCTTGCGCGCCAATCAAGCGAGAGAATTTGATCACTTAAAATCGCACCATCAAGAGTCTTTATGGAGAAGAGAACTTCGAATGGATAGCCTTTGATTTTGCTTGTAATTGGCATAAATAGAGCAAGGCTAGTTTTTAGATTATATTCATAAGGGGAAATGACAATAGCAGGTCTTCTTTTTTTGATGTCTTTTCCTTGTTGAGGATCAAAATCAAGCCAAACAACATCTCTTTGCTTCGGAATGTATGTTACCATTCTTCATTTCCAGAACAAGGATCATCCATATAAAGAGAATGTAAATTATCTAAAGTGATCGCATCCACCATCTGATCTAAAGAATAATGGGGGGGGGCGGATCACTAAACAATTATTTTCCATGTCTATATCGACAATCGACCCAGAACTAATATACGCTCATCGTAGTTTGGGCAACCGTTTGCCCTAATCCATTGCAATACTTCAGTATGCACTCTCATAGCCGCATATTTATACGTCTTTTCATCCCATGGACAGCCATTTGCACGTGCCCACTGCAAAACCTCAAGATTCCCTCCTAAAGCCGCTCCTGCACACGTCATTTCATCCCATGGACAGCCATTTGCATGTAACCACTGCAACACATAGATCTGCCCAGCTTCAGCCGCTTCCTGACACATTGCTGCCGTGAGTGCGCCATTAGTTTTGGCCTTCTTCAAAATTGCAATGTTTCCTTCTCGAGCAGCGCCCTCATATTCCTCTCCCTCGTTTTTTTGATTGCATTCATCTAACAAAGCATCAATATACTCACCTTCATCCTCTATTGAACGGATATAGTCATCTAATTGTCTTTGCTGTTCATCTACTGAAGAGGTCTGCGAACACAAATCTTCCTCCACTCTTGTAAACATATGTTCATCACAGGAAAAGCCATTTGAAAATCTCACAGGCGCAACCATTTATCACCTACATCTTTTATGTTTAGGAACAAGCATACTAGATTCTTCAAAAGGGTGCAAAATTATTTTCCACCTCATTAAAATTTCTGATTATCATTATCACAATTAATAATTTTTGTTTTTTTGTTGAAAATTTTAGTGTATATTTGTTTATGTAATGTAAAAAACGTGCTTTAACAATTATACTTAACCGCGTTTTATGGCATTAATTATAGCATCCGCATCTGAAGTACATGGGGATCAACAGCCACAGTCCCAAAATCTAATCAACAACCTAAGAGCCAGTGACGTTAAATTAAGACGAGCGGCGGCTGAACGACTAGATCAAACAACACTTGACCAGCTGCAGGCAGATATGGGGAAGCAATTAAGCGAGACGATGGGGTCGCTCGTGCAAGGGTATCGCAGCTCGCAAGATCTCATGGTAAAATCTGCTGCTGCAAGAGTTCTTGTGATTCTTGCTACAGCAGAGGCCTGTGATGGCGAAATCATTCGGGCAACAGGAGCCATTAGAGTTCTTTTAAAAACTCTTGATGCAAAAGATCTCTACACAAGAAAGCTTGCCGGATCTGCTTTAGCTAAACTTTTCCATGCGGATGCTGGTAGGCAAGCGCTCACCGAAATTCCTAGTGGCCTAAAGAGTTTGATCGAAGGTGCACGCGCAAAAGAGGATTTTTTTGGGGGGATCAATGAGAAAGAAGTCAATGTTGAAGTCGCCAAGGCTACCGCCATTTTTTGTGATTCAGAAATCGGAAGAGAGGCGTTTATTCAGGTAAAAGGAGCTCTTAAGGCGCTAATTAGTTGGTTTTGCTGGCCAAAAGTTCATGAAATGCGATCAAGTGCCTTAAATGCGATTGCAAATGTGTGCAAATCAGATAGGGGGATAGGGGCCTTTATTCGGGAAGAGGGGGTTGTTTCTTTAACGGCTTGCCTTAAGGATGGGAAAAATGATCGTGAAACGCTTTTTCAAGCGGCGATTGTTTTCTTAACTCTCTCCCAATCGAACGCTGGGCGAGAGGAGGTGAATCCAGAACATTTTCTTGAAGGTTGTTTGACTTGCCTTAAATTGCAAGATAAAGAACTAAGTTTTACAGGATTTCAAGTTTTAAACAATCTAATAACTAACAAAAAATTAACTATAAGGGAGAGTTCAAAGAAAATCCTTATGGAATGTTTAGTGAGCCTTGCCAATTCCGGCGATAGCCGCATGGAAGATATAGCTTGTGAATGGATATTGCAACGGTTCGATAAAATGCCAGGTCCCTATTTTTGGAGTTTGGACAGTCGCATCAACGAACTGGCTTCTATTAATGGCTTAATGGATGCTTTATTTCTAGCCTTTAAATTCAACGATTCCAAACGCGTGCTTAGAGCATTCGCGGTAGTGAGTCAATCAATAGAAAGGCATTAGAGGTGGTAGGTAAAGTGATAAGTCATCCGGGATTTCCTATGTTAGGAAAACTTGACTTAAGATCATTGATAGTAAACGATCTGATTAAACACATGCAATCAGAAGATGTTGTGATAAAAGAAAAATCTTTCAACTTTTTATCATGGATTGTGATAACGAATAGTTTAGAAGAAGGGGATGGGGTTTATAAAGCGATATCAATGAGTGGTTTGACCCATATTTTATCCTCCTTGCTTGAATATCTTAAGCATAATCAAATACGTGAAAAAGGTTTCGGTGTGGGAGCGCTCGCGTTTGCATCGCATATTTTGCCGATAGAAGAAAGAAATCAGATTTGCCAGTCTATTGTGAATGATCCTGAGCTGAAAGGCGCCTTGGCTACCTTTTTTAAAGACGAACGAAATTTTATAGACTCCATGCTAGAACGTCTTGAGTATCCACATCAAGAACGCCATATTTTAAACATTATTCTCGATGTGTTGTATGAAAGCATAATCACACCTACCTCGAATAAAGGCGAAGTGTCAATATTTGATTCTCTCATTCAGATCGAAGGCGCAAGCCCAATTCTTGCTAAGTGCGTTAGGGCATCAGAGCACAGCATACGAGTAAAGGCCATCTTTCTCATGCATTATCTCGCCCTTCATATTGGAGCAGGTCCTGCAGTATCGGATATCTTTAAGCCATTTTCGAGCTATCCTCAAGATTTAACTGCTGATAATGCCTTAAGAGCTGCAATTTTGGCCATGAGAAGTAAGTATAACGAACTATTGGCTGATAAACCGAAACTTGGGGCAACAGAGGGGATGGCAGAGGCCATTGAAGAACTGGCTTTAGCCTTAAGCGAGGATCACCCTGAAGTGACAAATTGTGTGGCCGACATTTTCCTCCACCTTTGCACATCAGAGGAGGGGAGAGGACTGATCCTCGCCACACAAAACACTTTAGACAGGTTGACTGCAGCTTATTATTCAAAAGACGATGATTGTGAGGCTCAATTAGTGCTTAGAAAAATAATCACCTCTCTTGGGAAAGAAGCGTGCCTAAAACCGCGTATTTAAATAGACTTCTTTCGAAACTCCATTTGGTCACTGCATAAATCACTCCAACATTTCTTTAGATTTTTGTAACTATTCCAAGAAGTTTGGCCAAGAATGCAACTTTTTAAAAAGGCTTTTGAAAAAGCGCCAAAAGGCAGCCAATTGGAAGTTTTGCAAAGTCTCTAAAGAGAGATTCTCACTGTAGGCCTGCCTCTCGGATTGAGTGAATCAGGGATTTAAAAGTTGTCAAATAATTTTTTATATATTACATTGACGTTAGGTAATTCCACACCTTTTTCACAAAGGAGGTTTTTGACGAAAAAACTCTTGCAATCAAACGATAAAATTTAATCCACATTATAACCAAAAAGGATGTCACCTATGGCTCTTCAAGTAGCAGGATTACCCCCAATTAACTTAAACGATTCAGCGTCTTTGTTAAGAAAAAGGCTTACACCTGATCAAGCAGATCAAAGGTTGCGAATATTAGAAGTGCAGCAAGAGGCTTTATTACGCGAGGGTTCAGATTTGTCTCCGAGAAGTACAAGGGAACTTAGAGAGTTAGCTGAACTTGCTTCTGAAGACAGTGTTAAATATTCTGTAACAATCACACGTCAAGACCCCTCACAATTTTATCATGTCGAATTTAATACTCACCCACAAGTAGCGGCCATTAGGGCTTTTAATCGCATTGGTCCAATGATCAATTCCATGACACAACACATAGGCCAAGTTTCTGAACTAAGAATTTTGGAAGCTCTTGTGGCTCCCAAAGAGGAAATGAAGTGGTATCAAGCAGAAACTCTTTGTCAAATGCACGCTATTTTAAAAACAGACTTTCTAGACGGGCTTAAGTATGCCTACATGGCGGGTTTGAATTTACTGCAAGCTGCTAGATGCCTTTATAAAGACCCAAAAGTTTATCAACAAATCACAAAAGTTCATGCAAAGGCTTTTGATTTATATGAAGATCAGATTCAATTTAACAGATCCTGTGAAATGAATATATTAGAACACTCTCAAGTATCTCAAAAAGAGCTTGAGAATATGCGCGATCTAGTTTTGAGGTCAGGAGAGAAGCTCGATACTCCTCCTGAGGACTTTTTGCCTCTTTGCAATGCCGTGATTGAAAGAGAAAGTAGACATGCGGCCCAATTATATTTGGCAATCGAAGCTTCTGCCACAACATTTTTAGGAAAACTCGCTCCTCTTAGTTTAGAAATTGATACTTGCATTCAAGCCATTTCTCAATCGAGTTTAGAGGTGGCTAGCTTAATAAAACTTTTTGATGAAGCCTTAAAGAAAAAACAGGCCTTGGGTGAAAAAGAGCAAGCCATTCAAAGAAAATTCGAAAGTTATCAAGAGACAAAAGCAAAAGAATTTGCTTCGAGACAAGCAGAAAAAACTGGTGGGGGTTTCATGATGGTTTCATGGAGCAGTACAGAAATTGTCGAAGCGGATTTAGGATCTAAAGACCTTTTTGCTGAATATCAAGAACTAGGACGTGAGTCTAAAGTATTAGCTACCGAATTAAAAAAACTTGAGGGGCAACTTGCTACTCAACTTCAAGCTCATGCAAGTCAATATGCGACAGCTGAGGAATTAAACCAAGGAGCGCAGTCCTTATCTGCAGCCTTTTCAGCTGTAAAGCAACTTGAAAATGCCATTAAAATTAAACAATCTCAGGCTAAATCACAAGTAGAGTTGATCCAAAGAAAACTGCAAATCCAAGACCAAGGACAACAAGAAATTAAGAATATCCAACATGCAGTTGGTTATTTGGATATCCTTCGCAATAAACTTTTAAACAGTCATGCGATATGGATACAAAGCCATAAGCAATGTTTTACAATGCAGGCAGTAAGGAGAGGAGAAGATTCTCTTCGGACGTTGTTAATGGCGGATTTGGCAGAAGGAAAGGATACAGGTCTAAAAGCCATTAGAACCGAAATTAACCGTTTTGCCTTAACAGGCGCCGATGATGTTGTCACAAGTCAGATGTTGACTAATGAGCAACTTTTGGAAGAACAAAAAAAACTCACACAATAAATTTTAAACCCTTAGATTGTGCCCTCATACGCAATCTAAGGATAAAAAGGACTCTAAATATAACAAGGAGAAATGTTATGGCACTTGCTAGAGTTGGGATTGATTTAACTAACTATGCAACCTTTAATTTACAAAAACTTACTAGAACCCAAGCCGAAGAAAGGCTCAGAATATTGACTGAAGCGGAAGAGGCGATTACTCGTCAAGATCCTTCAGGAAAATTGACTCCAAGGAGCGATCGAGAACTTGGTGAATTAACAGATGCGCTTGGTAGAGCTAATCTAGAAGTCTTGACAAAAGTCACTATCACGCGGGTAGAAAAGAGACAGTATTATCACGTCGAGTTTAACAAAGATCCAGCGGACGCCCTTGTGGAAAAATTTAACGACATGAGTGGAAAAATTACTGCAATGGAACAACGGATTGGTCGTGGTGCAGAAAGGGGAATCTTGCAGGCAATTGTAGAGCCTCCTCAAGATATGGAGTGGTACCGCGCTCAAACACTTAGCCAAATGCATGCCGTTTTAAGAGGCGATCTTCTAGATAGTCTTAAGCATGGCTATGTGGCAAATTTAAATTTAATATCTGCTGCAAGATCAATGTTTAAAGACCCTGTAGTGTATGGAGAAATTTTAGCCCTTCACGCCCGTGCTTATGACCTTTATCAAGACCATATAGATTTTAGCAGAGCCTGTGAATCTAATATTTTAGATAATGCAAGACTCTCCGCTGGGTCATTATCAGATGTCAGGCGACTTCTTCTACAATGTGGATCTAAGCTAGATACTCAACCTGCTAATTTTTTAGAACCTCTTAATACACTTGTTCTAAAAGAAGCCGAGAGATCTTTGGAGCTTTACGTGCAAATTGACAAAGCATCTGGCATTTTTCTAGGAAAATTAACACCATTAAAGCAAGGAATAGATGCTGCTGTTAAGACGATCACGAAGGCAAACGTTGAAGTAGCGGAGTTAATTAAAGCCTATGATTCTCTCTTAAGAGAAAAAGAAGCTTTAGCAGTAAGAGAAGCTACTGTTCAGAATAAGTATCTTGCCTTCCAAGATGCAAAAACTAAAGAACACGCTTCAAGAAAAGTAGAAACTAGGCGTACCGGTTTTTGGTTCTGGACTTGGTGGAGCTCTACAACCATTACCGAGGCAGATCTTGGTTCTAGGGAGCTTTGGGATGAGTATCAAAGTACTAAAGCAGACTCTCAAAGGCTTGCTGAAAAGATTAGGGACCTAGATAGACAATTAACACACCAGCTACAAAACCACTCCGGAGCCTATTCGAGCAAAGATGATTTACAAGAGGCTGCTAGAGCCTTAGCTGGGGCTTTAATGGCAGTAAGGGCACTTGAAGGCGCAGTCAAAATCAAACAGTCGCAAGCTACAGCGCAAATAGAACTTATTAAGAAAAAGCTAGGAAATACCTCAGATAGCAATGTGACGAACATTGAAGATACTGTAAATTATCTAGAGATGCTTCAGAGCAAGGTTTTGAATGCTCATGCCATCTGGATACAAAGTCATCGTGGAGTGCAAGTCATGCAAAGGGTTCGTGCGTCTGAAAGCGATTTAAAAACTTTAGTTATTGAAGATCTGACTAAAGGCGGTAATAAAGGTCAAGAAGCAATCCAGCGCGCAATTAAATTAATGGATTCAAATTCTGATGACCCAATGCGCATTCAAGAGTTAACGGACAGAGAATTATTGGCGTTAACAGAAAGGTAAAAGCTTTAGAGGCTTTGCAAAACTCCATTTGAGACCAAATTTGCCAACAAAGCGAATTTTGCAAAAGCCTCTAAAATAACGCAATAGCAAGTGACAATGGAAGTACTCTATTGCAGAGAACTTCCGTTGTCACTTCTTCAAGATAGGGGCAATAACATTGCATCATTTTCAAATACGCCCTAGGACTAATTTGTACGACCCGAATACTTTTTTAGGAAAATCCTTAACCCCTCAGCAAGGGCTTACTCGTTTAAAAATATTAGAAAATCAAAGAATTATTTTTGCAAAACATGGAACCCCATTTTCGGAAGAAGACCTGCGCGAATATCAAGAACTATCTAAATTATTTCATTCAAAAGAAGTCAGGGTACTTTTCTCAGTGACCATTACAAGAGGTATCTTTCCAAGTTCAACCCGCTTATCAAATATAGTATTAATAATAATTCAAACTTGGATTAGATCAGTAGAAAACAAAATGTATCATATCGCATTTAATGAAGATACAGACATGTTAAAGGCTAAATTATTGCAACGATCAGCTCAACTTATCGATATCTATGAAGCTCCCATCATGTCCACTCTTCTATCATCGGAAAGAATGGCATGGTACCAAACAGCGATGTTAGATAGGTGTTGTTCTTTGCAAAATGCAGACCTAAGCAATTTCTTAGAACACGTTTATAGGTCCCACATTAACCTACTAATAAACTTAACAAATCATAACGTTGATAAGAGAATTGCTGAAAATATTTTTACATTAATCATACTATCTCTTACAACGTTGCTTGAGTGTCAAATGGCGTTTTATGGTTTCTGTGAAACTCGGTTATTGCTCGAGGCAAAGAACACAGCCCAATCCTTGATACAATTGAAGGAAAATTTATTAGCTTCTGAAAGTCTATCAGAAAGAGGTGTGAATTTAAATTCTTGTAATAAAACTATAGATAAAGAACTAAAAAACTCACAATACATGTGTAAAGAAACCAAAGATTACCATGTTAAATATTTAAAAAAAATTGCGGTTCTTCGATCTTCAATCGATACCTGTAGAAAAGAGATAAATTCCATGCAAATGCCTCCTCAACAAACCTCTATTGCATTTATATCTATAAGCGAATTAATAAATTTAATCCCACTACTCACTTCGATTGTTGAGTCAAACTTAAATAGTATTCACAAGGGTGTGAATATTTCACTGCTTCAAATTAACAACATCGAAGAAGTTTTTAATTATCTAGAACCCTGTCAAAATAAAATTATTGAAATGTTGGCACTTTGGGTGAGAACACATAGAAACTTTAATATAATAGGAAAAATTCACCGCGACTTGTCTTTTTTTACAAAAAAAGGTAGTGAAATCACAACTAAACCTATTCCAGATAAAGATCGTTTCATTGAAGAGATGCAAAAATTGCTTAGAGATAGCAAAAAAACTCTACCTACTATGCAAGTCAGCTGCACCGATTATCCTTCATTAATTGTGAGTGCTAGCAAATTTTTTTATAAACATTCAAGGGTGAGGTGGGACGATTTACACCCTGAAACTCACGTCTCATATAGTGTACTTGAAGAACCCTCCTCTGGTGGATGCACAATTTTATAAGGAAATGAAAATGCGAGTAAACACACAACACAATTTGGAACCTAGTTATTCTTTTTTCACTCCTCGCATTGTTACAATCGGTTTATTGGTCACTTTATTTTATAAATACGTTATTCTTTCATTAAAATCCGAAGAATCTATTTCCAGAAGTTGGGCTTCTAACAGAATTTACCATACAAGATTTAGTGTGTTGTTGATCTCATACATTGCTATATTAGGCCTTTCAGTCGTCTATCAAAATGCTAAAAAAAGCCAAGAACTCTATAACAAAGTATTGAGATATAACCGGCTAAATAGTCAATTTTCTGAAGAAGGCATATCCCTTTGTCGAACTGCTGCTAATGCAGGCAATGCCGATGCACTGTTTCATCTTTGGAATACCGGATATAAAGGTCTTGAGGGAAATCCTCAAGCCTATTTAAGAAAGGCAGCAGAAAATGGCCATGTTGAGGCGATGTATCAATTAGGGATACTTTTAGAAAAGAGTAATATTTATGAAGCGATTCATTTTCTTTCTCAAGCTGCCAGCCATGAACATCCAGGGGCTATGTATAAAATTGGTAAATATCGATTTTCATCCCCCCATTTAATGGCTATAACCGAAGAACATGCAGTAGCACTTTTAGAAAAAGCAAGTAATAAGGGCAATGGCGAAGCCATGTTTGAGCTTGGGTATTACCACCATAAAAAGTCCAATCTTAAAATAGCGCTTGAATGGTATGAAAAAGGAACTTTATATGGCAGTGGGGAGGCTTTTGTAGCTGTTGGAGAAGTCAATCATCTAAAATACAAGGATCAATTAAAATCACCAAAGTGTTGGGAAGCAAAGATAACAAAATATTTAGAGAGGGCAAAAAACGAGGACCTCATTGCCATCAGTAAACTCGGATGGCTTGCAAAAATAAAACTAGCCGATGCAAGACTTCAAACTCTGATTTATTGGTACAAAAAAGGGAAAGAAATTTACGAAGCAGCAGGAGCAATGGATGCTGCAAAGTATTTGGAAACGTATTTAATTTAACAAATCATTACAAGGAAAAAAGTTATGGCAAGTCAAGTTGTTGCGGTAAATTCAGCACAGGTGGATTTAGACAATCCTCAAACTTTTGTTCGCAAGACTCTTACAGGTGAACAAGCGGACATGCGTCTTAGGATATTAGAAGCAAAAAAAGATAGTTTAATGGCTAAAAAAGAAGACTTATCTCCTAGAAGTTTAAGAGAATATAAGGAATTAGCTACAGTGCTTTCCGAAGATGCGCGCCCTTTCACAGTGAAAATAACGCGCGAAGAACCAGCGCAACATTACCGCATCGAATTTAATCAAGACCCAAGAGTTGCAGAATTTAAAAAAGATAAAGAGATGATTGAATCTTTAAATACCTCTCTTGCAGGCGGCGGATCACAAGTTGGAATTTTAAGAGCATTAGTTAATCCAATTACTGGGATAGAGTGGTATAAAGTAGCCACATTAGCGCAGATGAATGCTGTTTTAAAATCAGATTTTCTCGATAGTCTCAAGCACGGATTTATCGCTAATTTAAACCTTATATTGGCGGCTCGCAATCTTTGGAAAAATTCAGAGGTCTCTCAAAACATTTCAAAACTTCATGCAGAAGCTTTTAATTTATATCAAGACAACATCAATTTTAATCGGACCTGTGAAGAACTAATATTAGCAAATGCTCAGTCTTCGGTATCTTCGCTCGTTAAAATGAAAGATTGTATTCAACAATGTGGCGCTCGTCTAGAAACGCAGCCTGAAGATTTCATAGCTAAGTGTAATGCTGTGGTTATCGATGAAGAGACAAAAGCACTAGAGTTATACAAAAAAATTCATGCTTCTTCAGAAGACTTTTTAAAACAATTAGACCATTTAAAGGTAGGAATTGAGGCCACCCTTGCAAACATAGGAAGTGCTAATAAGAAAATTACGGAACTTCTAAAACAGATGAAAGAGCTAAACCAGAAAAAAAATGAACTGCAAAAGGCGAAAGATGAAGTACAAACCGAATATGAGGCATTTCAAGCGAGATTACAAATAAAAGAAGATGAAAAAGCTAATAATAACACTAGCTGGAATTTTTTCTCAGGTATAAAGTCTCTATTTCAGATAAAAACCACAGTGTTATGGATTGCAGATCAAGCACAAGAGGCATTTGCGACTGTTGAACAATGGCAAAAATACCGGGCCGTTAAAAATGAATCTGTAACCATTGAAGCTGAGTTAAAGAAATTACAAAAAGAGTTAAACACACAATTAAGAGAACAAGTTCAATTTTTAACCACCCAAGAAGATGTAGAAGAGGCTGCAAAATCATTAACAGCCGCTTTTGAAGCTGTTAACCAAATAGAAAGTGCCATCGTGATCAGGAAATCACAAGCTGAAAGGCAAGCCCATGTGATGGCTGCAAAACTCGGACAGCACAAAAGTGGACATAGTGATATTAGAGGTGTGAATGAAGCCTTAATGTATCTTGAAGCTTATCTTCAAAAAGTTTTAAATGGTCATGCTATCTGGGTACAAAGCCATAGACAATGCACAACTATGCAACAAGTGCGTTCAAAAGAAACCGGTTTAAAGATGCGAGTATTCAATGAAATTCAAGAAGGTAAAGATGATGCTGTAAAAGAGCTAAGAGGCACTATTCATGAATTTTTATCGATGCTGGAAGGAGGACAAGCCTCGTCTACTGTTCAATATCATTATGTCATGAACTTGACAAATGAACAAATGCTTGCTCAGTTGGAAAACGGTTAAAACATTAAAAATTTGGATAGGATATCTTCAACATCTTGCATTCATAGGATAAACAATCTGCAGATGCGTTGCGTTTTCAAGAAAACAGGTTTGAGACCAATGATCGATCTTCCATGAATCCTTTTTTGTATCGTGTGTCCACTAAAACTGGACATACGATACAAAAAAAAACATTGTAACTAGCTTAGATCATGCTTGTTCAAGCTCTTTTTCTTCATCAACATAGACATATCCAAAAGACCTAATAGATCCAGTGTTTTTATTTACATCAAAAACTGAATATAGTAAACTAGCGCAGCGAGGGCCCCATTTTTGCCCTCATTGCCAGTTGTCAAAATGTACGCGGTAAGTTCTCAATAAGTCATGGTAAGACAGTCGCCTTCGCAAGCTCAGGCAACTGTCTTACCATGAGTTTTGAGAATGCAATGTTGCTCGTTCAACAAGTCAGATAATGGCGGAAGTCATAACCTCATAAAGCCTTCAAGAAAAGGCTGCCCCGCGGCTTCGCTCCCTTATAATTGCTGATAAGGCAGGAATTCTTCCGGTGTTGCCCACTCTGTCTTGTAAGTATTTCCAAAAAGAAACTCCCAACTTGCGACATGTCTTCTTAAGGCTGGTAAACGTGTCTCTAGCTTGTCTACCAGCAACACTGCGTGTGCTTCCTGAGATCTTCCGTCTTTTGACATATTCTCTAATGTCTCGTTCACTGTCGTTATTGTGTAATGGAATATTGGGGTAATCAAGCACTCTCAAGAGCTTTTCTTTGTTCATGCGTGTTCTGTCAATAAGATCGTTGAGTGCCGCACTCGATGTCCTAAGGAAAGGAAAAACAATGGGGTCAGTAGTCTTTCTCCGGGGAAAGACTACTGACCCCATTGTTTTTCCTATCCTTCATCACTGAAACTGACAGAAATGCAGGTAAATGGAGAATATCACGGCCTGCGCGCACTTTTTAATGCAAATATACATTCAGCAAAAATTCCTATGCAACTTGATATTGGGTTTAGTGATGTGATTTTCCCTGAACCAATGATCATTGCCTATCCCACAATTTTGGAATTTCCTCCTCCAAAGTTACGAGGGTACACTCCAGAAAGCGTGATCGCTGAAAAGTTTGAAGCAATGATGAAATTAGGTCTAGTCACCACGCGCATGAAAGATTTTTTTGACATCTGGATATTATCGCAACAACTTTTATTGAACGGTGAATCTTTGCAAAACGCTATAAAAACGACATTCGACAAAAGGCAAACCCTGCTAAACGCACTCCCTGACTCCTTAAGCGAAATATTTTATGGTGATCCTGTGCATCAAATGCGTTGGAAGCAATTTTTACAAAATATTGAAAATGAAGAAAAGGACATTGAACTATCAAAAGTGATCAGTGAAATTAAAGAATTTTTACAGCCCATTGTCTTGACTTCAATGCATCAGCAACTATTTAGCAAGACATGGAGTTATGCGAAGAAATGGGCTTAAAAATATAAGGAGACAATAAATATACTAATTAATTGTGCCGGGCCCTACCCCTTCATTCCCTTCAAATAAGCCTTGCATCTCGTTTTTAATGTCTTTGCCACTAGGCCCTTTTAGGGCAATATCGAAAAAGCGCGAGGCAAGCTCCTGTTTACGCTCATCTTCCATGGAGGGGTCCTTTAAAATTCCCTCCAGAAGCACCACATCTTCCTCTTTCACCTTTATATCAAAATCGTTGTCTAATAAAGACAGGACAAATCCGACATCTTTTGCGGCTGCAAAGGCAAGTAGTTTTGCGACTCGATCACTTTTAAGCCCTGGTAAAAAGAGGTGGATGGCATTGACATCGTCCTCAATGAGCACCTTGGCAATCGCAAGGCTTGTCTCCTCATCATCCCACCTATGGACAGCTCCTCTTGGATCAATACCTATAAAAACTCTTTTAAAACTATTTTCTGAATAGGCTTTGGCCACTTCCACTTTAGCCCTTGGGTCATTTACTTTAAGCATAAGGAATAAAGTGGGGTTGGAGCTATTCCGAAAACGGGCTTTAGCATTGTGTTTAAGTAAAATGGTAAGATCTTGTTCCTCATGGATCTGTAAGGCTTGCAACATCTCTGGGCGACGGTCTTCATACCCTTGAGGTCCAAAAACAAAATGATTTGGGTCGAGTCCTGCAGCCAATATAGATCCAACAACAGGAATTGCAACTGAAAGACCACCCATAACCCCTACCCTACGAGCAGTATTTGCAGCTTTAGTCCTGTTATAGATCGCTTGCGACATCAGGTATTTTGCTAATGCAAGCCTTGCAGCTGGCAGTATTGGACTCCCTTCATATTTTTTATTCAGAAGATCGATTAACTTAAAGCACTCATCATAAGAAATCACCTCCTGTCTTTTCCCTTGTAACAAAGCGATGCGTCCAATGATCTTATCTTGGATGGGCATGAGAAGTAGATCTTCTTCATAGGAGAGCTCTAAGGGCCCAGCTGCCAAAGCATAGTACCCGAGCATTGCTTTAGCTTCTTTTTCTTCAAATTGTGGAAGCTCTTTTTGAAGCTGTAAAAGAGGCCAGCTGTCTTCTCCCCTTAATTCTTGCACATGCTCTCGCAGAAATTGCCCTATTTGCGCGGTAGTGATGCTTCCCTCTTTATACTTCTCAGAGAATGTTTTGATGGTGTCTTGCACCTTCTTATCCCCTTCCATTGCCATTGGCAAAGGCGCATCTGGTGGGGCTGTTTCCACTTGCAGGCAACGCTCGCGAAGTCCATTTGCTAGATCGCTCGGTAAGTTAAAACTGTCAATAAAGGGGAGTAACATGCCCCTACGTGCTTCATAACACGCATTGGCAATTTTAAAGCGCTCCTCTTCAGAGACTTTATGCTTTTGTGCAAGCACTGCCGCTTTACCTATATCTTGTTGTCCCACTGCAATTAATGCGGCGAGCATCCCCTTGTCATCGAGGTCAAAATTTTTTAAATAGTCCGCTGCCAAAACATTTTGCGAAATTGCGGTGACTGCAATAGCAGCTTGACCCTCTTTGCCCAATATCTGGCAACGTTTAATCAGCGTTTCGGCGACAACTCTTCCGTCCTCTCTTGCAGCGCGCTCAAGTAATTTTAATCTTTGCTCTTCGCTAAACTGAAGAAGAGTTGTTTTAGAGAGCCAACTGTATAAAATCCGCGCTATCGACTTTTGCTGAATGAGCAATACGAAAAACGATTCTGGCGATAATTTTAGATCTTTGACGAAGAAGCTTTCAATTGGCCCCGTCCAAGGAGGATTTATCAACCCAGCCCCCCTATCATTTTGCAAGTGCTCGTCGCACGCTAGAAGCAGCTCCATTTTGTCCTCTTCGCTTACAATTCCCAAATTAGCAACCATCGTCGCAGTCATTTCATTTATCCCAGTCATTACCTTCACCCCGGTTAGAATCGCAACCCGCGCTTTTAATTGCTCTTGCGGGGTTTCGTATCTCTTTTTAATGGCGTCAACGATTTGTGTACCCTTTTTTTTTGAGTCGATCAACTTGCGTAAGTAATCAATCGGGTTTGAGTCTATCAACTTGCGTAAGTCATCAAACGTGCGAATCTGAAGTTCATCAAATAATGGCCGAAGAAATTTTTTTGCTTGATAACCAGAAAACGAAAGCCAAGTCTCACCACTTACTCGATTGGCCAAGCTAATCGAGTAATCGATCCACTTAAGAACGTCCTCTCTCATTTCATTAGTGATTTTGTGCCCCTTTAACGCTCCACTTGCATCCGTTGGAGTGGGTGTTACGCTGCATTAAACGCCTCTTGCATCCTTGTAAGTAACGTAAGATCAGCTGAGGTCATATTCATAGTATTTTCTTTTAAGTAATTAAGCGCCTTCTCCCCTACCTCTTGTGAATCCGGCTGAACAGTCGCCTTATCTACTAACACTCTTAACGAATCATTAAAATCAGTATTCATAAACCACCTACATTAAATAAACATATAAACCACACAACTAATGTATCACAATAATTAATTAATTATCAAATTAACAAAATTCTCTGGTGTTAGCGAAAAATTTGCAGGTTTTCCACACAAAAGCTTAAAGAGAATGATGACACGACTTTTCCGCAAGCTATTGCGAAAAAGTCTTGACTTTTCCGCAATCTTCTGCAAAATAGTCGGATATGGAAAGATACCAAAAAAAAAGCGGTTATTAAAGATTACGTCAGACGCCGTTTCATAACTCGGAAACTCGGGCTAGTGCTCAATGCTCCCATAACTCTTTAGCGTATCCATTGAATTTCGCTTGCAAGAAACTTTGTCAATGGGATGATAGTCTCTTTGACACTTGCCATTTCAAGTGCCTGCAAGTATTGTAAGCGATTTTTTACTTGAACGACAGTCCAAGGGTACCCTCCGGATGCAAGGGCTGCATTCATTAAAAAACGTCCAATTCGTCCATTACCGTCTATATACGGATGGATAAATACAAAGATAAAATGGCCTAATACAGCCTTAACAGCTGGATGATTTTCTTCTTTTAAGCATAAGAAAAATGCCTCCATCGCATCTAGCAATGCCTCTCTTGGCAAAGGAACATGGCGGGAATTGCGAATAAACACAGCAGCCTTACGATAGCCAAAGAGATCTTCTTCACCGATAATCCCTGCACGCACAGAAGGGTGGAATAATGCCCGGTACCACTTTCTTAAGTCTTCTTCGATTGTCTCTCCGACTTCTATTCCTTGTAATATTTTAGAAATCGATTTTTTTACTTCTAAATGAGCTTCAAAATAGCCCCTTGCAGCCAATGCATTGCGCTCCTTGCGATCGCTATCACTTAAATCTGGATCCCATTTTTTATCTTTTACCTTGGCAATTAATTTAGCATCTACTTGATAGCCTTCGATGGAGAGCGAATTATAAGCATCAAAGGCGTAGATCTCCTCCATTTGTTCCAAATACTCTTCTGTATGCCTCGGCAAACCTACAGGCTCTGGGAAGTTCAAAATCACATCTTCCCGATATCGATTCCACATGGCAATGATTCGAGAGGCATAAGGCGAGGTGTTTTTTTTTAAATGGACAAAGGGGGATTCGTTTTGAAAGGGATTTTCCGGTTTTACATGGATGTTAACTGCATTCAGGTCATTTTCCAGCATTTTGGCTGTTTTTTCGTCGCCAAAAAAATAATAGGCTCCAATAATGCGAGCTGCAGCTCTCTTCATTTTATGCTGCACGATCACCTCGGCCAGATCAGAGGGCTGTCGAATCATTTTCAAAGCGATTTCAATCTCTTGTGGCTTTTCTTTAAAATAGGAAGGGGGAATTTTGCATAAGGCGTGAGGCAGTGTCATCAATTGAATGCCCCGATTTTTTATGCGCTCTTTAGGTAGATGATCGCGATCTGCATAGACGAATATTGATGTGTTAAACAACAATTCTTGTAATTTTCCACCCCCTTGCTTAGTAATGACCACAACTTTTTCGGGAATGATCGTCGATCCCACATGCAATTCAAGTGAATTTTGAGAGGAAAGACAGTACTCCTCTCCATAATGATGTTCTAAGTAGACTCTTAAAAAATCCCAGAAATTGGAATACCATATGGAAGAATCCCCAGGCCCAATGCCCGGTTTCACCAACATGTACCAACCTTTGATGATTTCTATGAGCCATTTTGAATGGACCAGTAGCTCCCGGTCAGTCCGTGGAATATCCGAAGAAAGCAAAATACCAGCCCCGTATTTTTTTGCTAACTCATAAGTGCGTGAAAGAGCCGCGGCGATATCTTCTGCGTACGTCATCGTTTACTCGATTTTTATGCAATTATCTACTCGACTTTTATGTTACTACTTACTCGACTTTTATGCAATCGCCCGATGGAGCTACTAATTAATTGTACCGGGCCCTACCCCCTCCCCCCCGCAAGAATCAAGAAGGAGACATTTCTCAGCAGCTCCCGCTAAAAGTTATTTCGCAGACAATAAGCGTCTTGTTTAACTATTTTTTCGTACAAGCACTTTTTTCACCACTCATTCAATAAATCACCCCTCCATCTTTGCTGATTTGCTGATCCGATTTACCTAATATCTGCTGAAAATACAGCTAAAAACACATATGGTTTCATT
>Ga0206944_1050_pt1 | contig 22880 bp, 23 predicted proteins | sample Alteio_BWOrgHeat_4_FD_152978 | JGI IMG/M metagenome (GOLD analysis project Ga0206944, IMG submission 152978) | Enriched cells from forest soil in Barre Woods Harvard Forest LTER site, Petersham, Massachusetts, United States -... | ecosystem: Environmental > Terrestrial > Soil > Temperate forest > O... | reverse complement strand
GTATCGACGTAAAAGCTAAAAAAGAATTGGCCGATGTGGCGCTTAATGCAGCCAGGGCAAAGGGTGCAAGCTATGCCGATGTGCGCATTGGCCGTTACCTGAACCAGTTTATCATCACGCGCGAAAACCGGGTGCTCAATGTAGCCAATACCGAATCCTACGGTGTGGGTATCAGAGTGCTTGCTAATGGTTGCTGGGGTTTTGCTGCCGGTAATGTAGTCACTAAGGAGGGCATTGCCAAAACAGCCGAAAGGGCCGTAGCGGTGGCAAAGGCAAATGCCAAAATTGGTGGTGCGCCGGTACAACTGGCCCCGCAAAAGGGCTATGGCGAGGTAAGCTGGAAAACGCCATTGGAGAAAAATGGCTTCGAGGTTCCGATCAAGGAAAAAGTCGACCTATTGTTAAATGCCAATAGCATTGCTATGGCCGGCGGGGCTAACTTTGTAAACTCGACCCTGTTTTTGGTAAACGAGCAGAAGTATTTTGCCTCGACCGATGGTTCGTATATCGACCAGGATGTCCACCGCATTTCACCGGGATTTAATGTGACGAAGATCGATTCTGCACAAGGAAGCTTTGAAACGCGCCGTTCCTTAAGCTCGCCCGTAGGTATGGGTTATGAGTACCTTACACCGCTTGACAGTGAAAAGGTAGGTGGTATTACACCGCGCTACAAAAAGCGTTATGATATGCTGGAGGATATCAAAGCCGCCGCACAACAGGTTAAAGATAAGATCACTGCTAAGACAGTCGACCCTGGCAAATATGATATGGTGCTTGACCCGAGTCACCTTTGGTTGACCATACATGAGTCTGTTGGCCACCCCACTGAATTGGACCGTGTTTTAGGATATGAAGCAAATTTTGCCGGTACCAGCTTCCTCACTTTAGATAAATGGAAATCGGGTAATTTTAACTTCGGCAGCAAACAGGTAAATATCGTAGCCGATAAAACCCAGGTGGGCTCACTGGGCGCGGTAGGTTATGATGATGAAGGCGTAAAATGCAAGAAATGGGACCTGATCAAAGACGGCATCCTGGTAAATTACCAGGCCATACGCGATCAGGCACATATCATCGGCCTCAAAGAATCGCAGGGATGTTGTTATGCTGATAACTGGAGCGATGTACAATTTCAGCGCATGCCGAATGTGTCACTTCAACCCGGCAAAACACCTTTAAGCGTTGATGATATGATCAAAAATGTGGAAAAGGGCATTTATATTATTGGCGATGGCTCGTTCTCCATTGATCAGCAGCGCTATAACTTCCAGTTTGGCGGGCAATTGTTTTACGAGATCAAGGACGGGAAAATTGCCGGCATGCTGAATGATGTGGCTTACCAGGCCAATACGCAGGAATTCTGGAACTCATGTGCACAGGTTTGCGATGCGAATGACTACAGGCTCGGCGGGGCTTTCAATGATGGTAAGGGTCAGCCGAGCCAGTCGAGCGCGGTATCACATGGTGCTTCAACAGCATTGTTTAAGGGGGTAAATGTAATCAACACAAAAAGAAAGATCGGATAATTATGCCTATATTAAATAAAGAAGAAGCACAGACTTTATTAAAGAAGGTGCTCAGTTATTCAAAATCAGATGAATGCGAAGTAAGCTTGGGCGGTAGCGAGGGCGGAAATATTCGCTATGCCTTAAACGCAGTTTCAACAGCTGGGGATATTAGTACATTGGGGCTGGCAGTTACTTCAGTGTATGGTAAAAAAGCCGGGACGGCCACAATAGACGAGTTTGATGATGCCTCCCTGGAGCGTGTGGTACGCCGTTCTGAGGAGTTGGCCCAACTGGCGCCTCCAAATTCGGAGTATATGCCAATGCTTGGGCCACAAACCTTCGCGGAATCCATCACCTACAATGAAAATACTGCGGCCATGACTCCGGATAGCCGTGCCGAAATGGTGGCAAAAAGCTTGTCTGTTACCAAAGAAGCTAAACTAACCGCGGCAGGTTTTCTTGAAAATTCAACCAGCTTTAACGCGGTAATGAACTCAAAGGGCCTGTTTGCTTACAACAAAGGCACCGATGTTACCTTTTCTGTAACTACACGTAATGAAGCAGGTACTGCTTCGGGATATGCCGCACGTGGTTTTACCGATGTGAGCAAGCTGGATACTTATACAGCTACCAAAATTGCGGCAAGCAAAGCGAATGGCTCGGTAGGGGCCAAGGCTATAGAGCCCGGCAAGTACACGGTGATATTAGAGCCGGTTGCCGCAGTTTATATGCTCGAGAATATGTTCCGTTTTGATGCCCGCAGTGCTGAGGAAGGACGCAGCTTTTTGAGCAAGAAAGGCGGCGGCACGCGTTTGGGTGAACAATTGATGGATGAAAAGGTAACTATTTACTCTGATCCATTCAATCCTGAATTGCCATCATCCACATGGAGCGGCGATGGGTTGCCAAGGGAAAAAACTACATGGATAGAGAAGGGGGTAATGAAAAACTTATCCTATTCACGTTTTTGGGCCGATAAGAAAGGGGTAAAACCACTGCCCGGGCCGGGCAATATCATTATGGAGGGCGGCACTGCTACCATCGAGGATATGATCAAAAGCACCGAAAAGGGCATTCTGGTTTCGCGCCTGTGGTATATCCGCATGGTCGATCCGCAAACCTTATTGCTTACCGGCTTAACCCGCGACGGTTTGTTTTATATCGAAAACGGGCAGATCAAGTTCCCGATAAAAAATTTCCGCTTTAACGAAAGCCCCGTGATCATGCTGAACAATGTGGAAGCTTTAGGCAAACCGGAGAGAAGCATCAGTGTAGAAAGCTACCGCAGCTATCTTATCCCGCCGATGAAGATCAAGGAGTTTACGTTTAGCTCATTATCTGACGCTGTTTAATTTGTTGTAATGTTTTAAGGTTGAAAAGTTGGAATGTTATTTAATAAGTGAGACTTACGAAGTTTTTAAAACTTCGTAAGTCTTTTTGTTTTTAGCCTAAACAAAGATTTTAATCATGTTGATTTGGAGTTATTGAATTTTAAGTCTGAAATTCTTTTTATTTTAGGCTGACAATTATGAAACCACAAGTCCCTATTCCACATAAAACATCCGCTCATAAAGAAAAGCCCGAAGTTTATGTGCTTCGCGATTGGAAAGAATATCTGGGTGAATCGGCACTGATCATATTCAGCGTTTTGCTGGCCCTGGTTTTAACTGAGTATTTTAATACGTTGCACGAGAAAAGAGATACGAAGGAACTCCTTAATAATATCAAGCAGGAACTGGTGAATAACAGAAAAGCCGAACAGGATCTGTATGCATATCAGAAACAGATATTAAAAAATATTGATTCTGCTTTAAATTCGAAGGCTTTTCAGCAGAAGATCATTTCAAACGACGAATTCAATTTAAATTACATCGCTCCTGAGGGTGTGGTGAATCGTGATTTAAATACGGTGGCCTGGGATGTGGCCAAAAGCCATAACATAACTACCAAGATTAGTTTTGGACTAATCGCTAAACTGACTGACATCTATAATAACCAGGCCAGGATAGATAAGGTGGAGGAAAAGGTTGCTACTATATTATTAAGCAGGGAATCGAGAAGACCCGAAAATACTCATGCAACTTTAGTACTGATGCGGGATAATTATAAGGGTTGGGCATTTGACCGCGCTCCAAGCTTGATTGCTAAGTATGAGAAAGCGATTGAGATGATTGATGAGGAGAAGTGAATAGCGGCAGGATGAAGTGGCAGTTGCAGTCGTCTTTAATTTCACAACTGTTACTGCTACTGCCACTGCTACTCGTTAAGACAAGCTCGTCACCTCTTCAAAATAAGCCATTGTAGTTTCACATATCTCCAGGTCCTTGCCCTTAATCCATCTTAACGAGATAGCGATCTGACTGCCGTATTCTGTTTCATGCTTCAGGTCGATGATCATTTTAGAGAAATTCCGGCCGCTTTCCATGTTAATATCCTTTACATCGGCCCATTCAATGACGATATTGCGCAGGTAATCGGTGATGCCCTCATCATTTAATTCGAGTGCGACTTCGTTTCTCAAAGCAGGTACCAACCGTTTGATCAATACAAAAATGAATAGCGAAAGAAATACCAGGTCGGCAAGGAAAATGAGCATCAGGCTTATGTTATAATGGTTTAACCAGGAATATTTTAAATTATTGAAAGTGATCGCGAAAAAGACAAGCGGCAGCACAACACCAAGCACAGCTGAGTTTTTACTGTAGGGATATACAATAGTTTCGTGCATGGAGATACGCTTGATTAATTAGTTATTAAATATACGTGTTTTTAATGAGTCCGATTAATCCACAACATAATTCTTAAATTTGCATCATTAAAGCGATCTCTTCTATGAATGCCGATGCTATCAAGGTGCTGCAAGGCCGTTACTGTAATTCACTAACCGAATATTCCCGTTTTGTGACCCGCGAGGTTGCCATTGGCGATGTGCCTATGGGAGGCAATAATCCCATCCGCATCCAGAGCATGACCACAACCGATACCATGGATACCATCGGTACGGTGGAACAATCCATCCGCATGATTGAGGCTGGTTGTGAGTATGTGCGCATTACTGCACCAAGTATAAAGGAGGCGCAAAATCTTGCCGAAATAAAGAAGCAATTGCGGCAGCGCGGTTATACAACGCCGTTGGTTGCCGATATACATTTTACCCCCAACGCTGCCGAGGTAGCTGCCCGCATAGTGGAAAAAGTGCGGGTGAATCCCGGCAATTATGCTGATAAAAAGAAGTTCGACCAGATTGATTATACCGATGCTGAATACCAGGGCGAACTGGAACGTATTTATCAGAAGTTCTCGCCATTGGTTAAGATTTGCAAAGAATATGGCACCGCCATGCGTATCGGCACTAATCATGGGTCGCTGTCCGACAGGATCATGAGCCGTTATGGTGATACTCCACAGGGAATGGTTGAATCGGCAATGGAATTTATGCGGATGTGCGAAATGCTGAACTACTATAACCTGGTGATCTCCATGAAGTCGAGCAATCCGCAGGTAATGGTGCAGGCGTATCGATTATTGGTAGAAATCATGGTTGCCGAGGGAATGAATTACCCGCTGCACCTTGGCGTTACCGAAGCAGGGGATGGCGAGGACGGCCGTATCAAATCGGCAGTGGGCATCGGAACACTTTTAGAAGATGGTTTGGGCGATACCGTACGCGTTTCGCTTACTGAAGAACCAGAAGCGGAAGCGCCGGTGGCTATTGCGTTGGTGGAACGATATTTGGAGAGGGAAAAGGCGAAAGGCGAAAGGTTAAAGGCAAAAGGTAATGTGTCTGCGGAAGAAAAAAACCTTTCACCTTTGACCTTTGACCTTTCACCTCCCTCTCACAATCCATACGAATACAAAAAGCGTCCTACTTACGAAGCCAACGCCTTTATCGGCGGGCACATGGTGCCAAGGGTTGTGGTCGATTTATCCCAATCAAATCTTAAAGACCCCACTGTGCTGAACGATGCAGGCTATTTATATTCACCGTTGCTGGATAAATACAATATGGCGGATCAGTCGGTTGATTTTGTTTATCTGGCAGATCAGCTGCCATTGTTCAATTTACCTGGTAATTTGAAGCAATTGTACAATTATCAAACCTGGCAAAAGCTGGCTGATAAAACCAACTGCCACCCGGTATTTAGTTTACAGAAATACATTAAGGCTGAAGATCGTACATCAACCTTAAATCTCGTCAGGGTTAAGCCTGCTGATATTGACTCAGAGGAATTTGGCCTGTTGCCTTTTGACAAAAGCCTTGTTTTTGTTCTCGAAACAAATGCTTTGCATGGCATGGCCGACCAGCGCTTATTCTTCTTTAAAATGGAGGAGTTAGGGTTAGATGTGCCGGTGATTATTAAGAGAAGTTATTCTTTTGAGAATCAAGAATCAAGAATCAAGAATCAAGATTTGCAATTGTTTTCAGCCACCGATTTAGGAGCCTTATTAGTTGACGGTTTCGGCGATGGAATATGGGTTGATGCGCCACAGGCTGAAACAAAGGTGATCACATCAACCTCCTTTGGGATTTTGCAGGCTACGCGTTCGCGGATATCTAAAACAGAATACATTTCCTGCCCAAGCTGCGGGCGAACTTTGTTCGATCTGATGATCACTACCCAAATGATCCGAAGCCGGACAAGCCATTTAAAGGGATTGAAGATCGGCATTATGGGCTGTATAGTAAATGGCCCTGGCGAAATGGCGGATGCAGATTACGGCTATGTGGGTTCAGGAACGGATAAGGTTACCCTGTATCGCGGTAAAGAAGCGGTGAAGAAGAACATCACTTCGGTTAATGCGCTTGACGAATTGATCAATATTATCCGCGAGGATGGTAATTGGATTGAACCGGTAGAAAATTAGGCGCAGCAATAAAGTTTTTCGACTACGGATTCAAGACTTTCAACTCAGGGCTTAACTCTCCACCATTCCGAATTCAAAGCCCCTTTTACATCTGTGGGTTTACCCGGTTCAGGTATAAATAGTTTGATCTTTTTTTCTTTAGCGTATTGTTCCAGCCGTTCAATTGGCTCGTTCCAGGCATGTGGCGCCAGGTTAAATGTGCCCCAATGAATCGGCATCATCAATTTGCCTTTCAGGGCGATATGCGCATTAGATGCGTGATCGGGGCCCATATGAATATCGGGCCAGTATTTACCATAGGCACCTATCTCCAGCATTGTCAGGTCGAACGGGCCAAAGGTATCGCCAATTTCTTTAAAGCCAGGGAACCAGCCAGAATCGGCCCCGAAAAAGATATTATGCTTGGGCCCCTTTATCACAAATGACGACCAAAGTGTTTCGTTACGATTGATGATCCCTCGACCTGAAAAATGCCTTGCCGGAGTTGCTGTCAGGATAATATTATCGCCGATCATTACACTATCGCCCCAATCTACTTCAGTAATATAATTGCCGTTGATACCCCATTCCTCCAAATACCGGCCAACGCCTAACGAGCAATAGAATTGAATGATTGAACCTGAAAAATATTTGATTGTATTTTTATCAAGATGATCGTAATGATCATGTGACAGCAGGATAGCGTCAAGCGGAGGCAATTCATCGAGCTTTAAAGGTGGCTCAAAAAAACGCTTTGGCCCCATGAATGATAAGAAGGATGCCCGTTCGCTCCATACAGGGTCGGTAAGGATGCTCTTACCGTCAATCTCTATTAATAAGCTCGAATGCCCAATCCAGGTGATCCTTAAACCGCTTGCCGGCTTCTTTTTATAAATGGATGGATTAGTTTTAAACGGGCCCAAAGATCGTTTTGGCGTAGTTTCGGCAGTGTTGGTATAATATTCTCTTAATATAGGGATCAGCTTACCAAAGCCACCAGCATCAGTAGGTATAGGATTAAGAAATTTGCTTCCCTTTTTTGATGCGCTTTCTAAACTCATTCGCAAGTATCGTTAATATTGATTAATTACGCAGCAAAAAGAAAAAAAGGTTGCTTTGAGGTGAATATAAATCATTGCTGATCAAGAAATTGAATTGCCTTGATACAGAATTGCATTAAAGGTGAGGGTAAAACGCCATTCCCGTAGGGATGCGAACTGCCAAAGGTATGATCTGCACCGGGCAGTATGACCAATTCTGCATTAGGTTGGGCAGCCTTTAACTCTTTTGCATGGCTTACAGGTACGCCCAAGTCGGCATCTCCATGCACGATAAGCCAGGGCTGATGTATCGCTGCGGCTTTTTCAATAATATTTAAACGCCCCGGATGCGCATCCAGGTCATCGAGCAATGTTGATTTTAGTGGCATTTGCTGCCCGGTACGTGAATTGTGAACATACATAATGCCCTGTATCTTCCATTGGGCCTCGGCATTTTGCGGCCATAGGTTACGAAAGCTTGAAATGGAAGCCATTGTAATTAGTTTGTTTACCCGCTTATCCTCAGCAGTTTTTATAATGCTGATGCCGCCACCCATACTATGCCCGATCAGGTTTACACCCTTAGCAGGATGTATTGCCGAACCATTGCAGGCAAAGTCGATCACCGCACCCAAATCGTCCAGTTCCATTGTAAAGGTGTTTTCACTAAAGGCAATCAGGTCGGCAAAATCTATTGGCTTATCAGGCGTTGTGCCGTTATGCGAGAAATTGAACTTGAGGTATCGGTATCCGTTTTCAGCAAAATATAAGGCTACCAAATTATGCGATCCCCAATCCTTAAAACCCTTAAAGCCATGCGCAAAAATCACCAAAGGCGCTTTCGGATTGGCATCATCGTAAGTCAGATCCATCAGCATATTCCTGCCTTTGGCGCCTGGGACGGAGAAAATTTCCTTTTTGATCATGAATTAAAATATAACCTCAGTTTCGGTAAAATCTGATTTTTTTACGACTACTGTATCAGCAAACAAATCGCCTAACCTTTGGTATTTAGGCGTATTGCAAATACATATAAGGGCTGGTATGCCATAAATGAAAATATCGATAGGATCTATTAGTCTACGCTTAAAAGCATCAGCGAGGCCAATTTTTTCACCACTGGTTTTCACTACTACCAACTTACAAATATCATGGCCTGGCGTAGCCTGATTATATGTTTCTAAAACAACAAAATATAAAAACCAGAATATTGGGATAGGCCAAACCAGTAATCCATTTACTTCGTAGCTTCCAGCATCAGTTTTTTGGCCAAATGTGGAGATATATAGGTAAAATAAGGCAAAATAAATAGCATAATCTATCAATGTAGCTAATATTCTTGGGCCGATATACCGTGTATACTCTACTCTGCGAATTTTCATTGCTTTAACCTTGATGACTAATGTAAGAAATGTGTTTTAGAATTATTTGTCTTTTAGCTTTTCCCTTTCAGCTTTTTGCCCTTTAGTATACCACCATGCCCACAGAATTAATAATGGCTGTAAAATAACCAATCTTACCCATGCAATAAGCGGTGTTACTGTAAGATTTCCCAATTTCAATGGTGCATCATAGATCATATTGATATGCACCGGTAAAAAGGCGATTAACATTAAAATAATTCCCCATGCTGCAAGGTGTCTTGTTTTTGGAAAGATCAGCATCAGGCTAAATAACAACTCGAAGCAACCCGCGAGAATATTTATGAGTATAGGATATGGAAGATAGTGAGGGATGATGCGATAGTAAGATTCGGGGTTATGAAAATGGTTGATGCCGGCTATCATATAGAATATGATTAAGATAACCAGGCTGATCTTTTTGAACGTTCGCATCGCTCAATATAGCACTAAATATCTGTCCATCGTATTAAGGAAACGGGATTAATAAGCGTAGAAAGTACACTATTTGTAAACATTCTAAATTGATGTGTTTGACAAAGTATTGACATTGCGTCTGCATAATCCTATTACATTTGTTGGGTCAAATTTAAACTTGCTTTGAAGTATTTAAAAGTCATTGCTTTTACGCATAAACAGATCGAGCTGAAGGAATTGGGGAAGTTGGTTATTTGCCAGGAAAATCTGACTGATAAGCTTCGGCGGGTCAAACTACAATTTGACATTCCCGAGATATTTTATCTTGCTACCTGTAACCGGGTGGAATTTATCATGGCCGCTAACCGGGTTATTGATTCAGATTTTACCGAACGTTTTATTGAGACACTTGATATCGGCCTCTGCTCGGAGCATGTGGGGATATTTATGCAGGGTGCATCCGTTTACGAGGATAATGAGGCGCTAAATCATCTGCTGCGCACCTCGTGCTCACTTGAAAGCATGATTGTTGGCGAAAAGGAGATTTTCCCGCAGATGCGCAAGGCCTACGAAAGCTGCAGGGAGGAGGGCCTTACCGGCGATTATTTACGAATGGTGATGAACACTGTCGTCAAAACCGCCAAAGAAGTATACACCAATACCAACATCTCCCGCAATCCCATCTCCGTCGTTTCCCTCGCTTACCGTAAACTTAAAGACCTTCACTTGTGTACAAACGCCCGTGTTTTGATCATCGGCGCCGGGGAAACCAACCGCAATATTTCAAAATACCTGCAAAAGCATAAGTTCTCGAATTTTGCCGTGTTTAACCGCACGCTGTCGAAGGCCAAACAACTGGCTGAAGATCTTGGCGGAGAAGCATATACGCTTGATGCATTAAAAACTTACAATAAAGGCTTTGATGCGATCATCACCTGCACGTCTTGTGTGGAACCCATTATTACTGCTGAAGTATATAAAAGCCTGTTGAATGGTGAAACCGATAAGAAGACCATCGTCGACCTGGCTGTTCCTAATGATACTGCTCCGGAAGTTTTGACAACCTTTCCGGTAAATTTTATCGAGGTGCATTCATTGAACGAGGTTGCCAAGAATAATTTGCAGGAACGCTACCAGGAACAGGTGCATGCCGAAAAGATCATTGAACAAAACATATCCGAATTTTTACCTATACTAAAACAGCGCCGCATTGAGGTTGCTATGCGCGAGGTGCCTGAGAAAATAAAGGAGATACGCAATACTGCCATAAATTCTGTTTTTGCTGAAGAGGTGCAGGGCATGGATCAGCAATCGCGCGAGATACTGGAAAAGGTGATGAATTACATGGAGAAGAAGTATATCAGCGTCCCCATGATCATGGCAAAGGAAATTCTTATCAATAGTTGAGCCGATGACACCCGCTGAATTAATCATTATCAATTTTGAAGAGATCAGAAGAAGAAGCCTGAAGCTTTGGGCAGCCATTACCCCCGATATTTATTCCTGGAAGCCAGACGAAGATGCCATGACGTTTATTGAGATGGTAAGGCACGTGTTGGACTCCGAACATTTTTATCATGCACTTGCAACTAACAGGGGAGACGTTAGCAACTATGTTTCACCATGGGAAGGCCGGCCTTATACCACCTTGCAGGACGAAATTGACTTTGCAAAGCCTTACAGGGAAAAGTTTCTTGAAGATATCAGATCATTTACCCCTGAGGACTTGAACACCATGATAGTCCGCTCGGACAGGGATCAGAAAAGGTTGCTTGGTGATTATTTATTAAGGTTCGCTTATCATGAATCTGTACATACAGGGCAATTCCTTTCTTATTTCAGGTTGCTTGGGAATGACAGGCCATTGATTTGGGATTGAGGGGGCCTATCTTTATAAACTCTGTTAATTAATTCCGCGGCTGTGTTATTATAGCCGGCTAACTGATATTTAGTTGTCTGTGGAGACAGCATGAGTGTTCGGAAGATTTCAATTACCCCGTAGGGGTTACCGCTTTGTAGAAAAATATATCAAAAACATATTTGCCCTGTTAAGGGCTACCCAAGGGGGGGTAGCCCTTAACAGGGCAAGATAAATATTATATATAAAAGCTACAAAGCGGTAGTCCCTACGGGACATTAAAGTTCAATTTTTTAAAGAATATATAAGGCAGCCAACAATAAGAAACAGGCATTTTAATTCTCCGAACACTTGTAATGAGGCCGCAGACAATAGTTTGTTAATTAATTCTGATAATTCTTAAATTCTGGTTTAGACAAAAACAGACAAACGAAGCACAGGCCTGACTAAGCTAAACCCGATGGTACAGCGGGGCTACCGGTACACAGTAGCACTACTATTGCTTTTCAAAATATTTAACGGCAGTTTTTGTTTGTGAAGGCATAGATAAAGGTTGTATCCCTTTCAACGCGAACGATTATAATTATTAGTATCATGGCAACCTTTCGCCTTTCACCTTTCTCCTTTCACCTCAATATCAGTCAGCCAATTTTCATATCATCAATAAATCCTAAAATCGTGTCTTTAAAAAGTTAAATTTGCGGTGCAAATAACGATCTCTTGGACAGAACACTGATTATTGGAACACGCGGCAGCGAATTGGCGCTATGGCAGGCTAATTTTGTAAAAGACAGGCTTGCCGAAAACAACGTTACCGCCGAACTGAAGATCATTAAAACCCAGGGCGATCGTATCCTAAATTTGAGCTTTGATAAGCTGGAGGGTAAGGGTTTCTTTACCAAAGAGCTTGAAGAAGAACTCATGGCAGGGACCATTGATATTGCCGTGCACTCGCACAAGGACCTGCCGACTGACAACCCCCCGGGACTCATCATCGCAGCAGTTTCAGAAAGGGAGGACCCCTCTGAACTGTTGCTGATTTTGAAGGACTGTGTGGATGTTCACCAAAAGATGTCGTTAAAATATGGTGCCATTGTAGGTACCTCATCTAATCGCCGCAAGGCGCAATTATTGGCTTATCGTCCTGATCTGGAGATACAGGACCTGCGTGGTAACGTACCCACACGCATTAGTAAACTGCGCGATGAGAAGTATGATGCCATTATGATCGCAAAGGCAGGTGTATCAAGACTGAATATTGATCTGAGCGAATTTCATGTGGAGGAATTAACGCCTACTGAATTGATCCCGGCCCCTGCGCAAGGTGTGCTGGCTATCCAGATAAGGGAGAATGACAGGGAGGTGTTCGATGTTCTTCAAAAGTTAAACCACCCCAATGTTGCAAAAGAGTTGGCGGTTGAACGTACTGTTTTAAAATTATTTGGTGGGGGGTGTCATTTGCCATTAGGCTGTTATTGCCGCAGGGATGAAGGAATGTTCCAGGTATTTACCTCAAAAGCTGATACCGGGGAGGATTTCCCTGACAGATTGTTTTTACAGTCGGAAAGCCTGGATGGGCTGGCTGAAAAGGTAGTTGCCCGTTTTGATCCTCAGCGTAAATTTCCATTAAGCGTGTTTATATCCAGGGAACTATCTGAGCAAAGTTATTTTCGCAAGGCACTTACAAAACATGGCATCGGGGTAGAAGCGCGTTCACTGATACGTACGGTGCCGGTTATCAATAAACTGGATCCTTATATTTTGAGAGATATCGACTGGATATTCTTCTCGAGCAAAAACGCGATAGAATATTTTTTCCAGTTAGGCCCGCAATTGCCTGAGGGTGTAAAATTTGGCGTAATGGGCAGCGGATCAGAAGAAACGTTGCGATTGAAGGGCCATTTTACCACCTATACTGGTGTGGGGATAGATACTGTTGATGTTGCACACGAGTTTGCAAAGCTGGCCAATGGGACAAAAATTTTATTCCCCGGCTCCGAAAGCTCCATGAGAAGTATTCAGCAAGGATTGTCAGCCGATACAAAGATCATCGATCTTCCGGTGTATGAAACAGTACTTGAAGAGAATGTGGAAGGAACGGGAGCAGATATACTGGTGTTTACCAGCCCGTCAAACGTGGAAGCTTATTTTGCCGATAACCTGCTGGAGCCCGAACAAAAGGTGATCGCCATCGGCAAATCAACCGGCAGGAAGTTTGATGAGATGGGCACAAAATATACACTGCCTTTTTCACCCGATGAAGTGGGGTTGGCGGAGGCGGTATTTGGCTTATAAGTCCATAGTCCATGGTCGATAGTCCATAGACTTTAAATGATGATAATAAAACCATGGACTATTGACCATGGACCATCGACACATCACTCATGGTTTCGTATATTTCACAATCAATCTTGGGTGCCGCGTGGCATCAGCATAATAGCTTGAGCAGAATATCCGGCTGGTGTACTCCACCTCATTTTGCAGCGATAGTTTAAACCCATAGTTGGCGTTATTGCTCACCATTGAACTAACCATAGCCTTAACATTGATGTCAACATTCAGAAATGGAAGCTGTGTGGTAGGCACTATCACCTGGTTAGCCGTTAAACCCTGTGGCTGGTTAAACCAATTTACTGTTGAGATATCCCAGGAATTAGCCACTTGTTGTACCACGAATGAGTTATCGGTACCGAAATTGGCATGTATCAAGTCGCCGTTTTTCGGTATTGTGTCAGAATACATATAAAGATCAGCTGATAATATAGTTGCATTAGCAGGAATACTGCTCAGGTCGAATTTCAGCAGATTGCGTACCGTGATGGGTAAATAATTGATGGTCCAGGCACTCAAGGGCTCTTCTATTGAGGTATGGTTACTTGCATCCTGGCCGTTGTATATCGCCACGTTGGTTTCATAAGGATTGTTTGTTGGCGACAGGTCAAGTGTTGCTGTGTTCGGACCTTTAACCGTTACTGTTAAAGAGTCTATACCTGTAGAGCCGCTTTTATTAATCACCATAAACTGGAACAGGTATTTCCCTTCGATCAGTTTTTTTGCTTGTGCCGATTGTGAACTTTCATTCACAATCACAGCTTCGTTGGGGCCGGAAATCTGGCTCCACAAATAGCCCACGATAACATCGCCCGGCTTACCGCTCTTGCCGGTTAACTGGACCGAATCCTGCGGCAAAGTGATCGTTACGTCATCCTCTGCCACCGCTATGGCCTGTATCTTTAACTGTGTGGTATCTGAAGTCTTTTTTGGGGTAGGTGTAATGCCCGCTTTTTGACAGGCGCTTATTGCGAACAGGCAAGCCAGCGCTATTACTAGGATTGATCCATTGGTTTTCATTGCTGCTGAGGCGATTAGGTGTTATAAAGCTAAACAATTTATTTAATATACAAGCATCTGGCTAAAATCATCCCAGCGCCATAAATTACCTTTAAGCCTTTAATACGATATATAATTGTCAGGGTTTGCATAACTTTGCGTTCCTCCGGCCCGAACAGGAGCATAACAACTAATGTTACAACGACCAAGAAGAAACCGAAAAAGTGAAGTGATCCGCCAGATGGTGCAGGAAACACATTTGAGCGCGGCTAACCTGATATTCCCGCTGTTTATTATAGAAGGCGAAAATCAGAAGAGTGAGGTATCATCCATGCCGGGCATTTACCGGTATTCAATAGACAACCTGCTGCGCGAAGTGGAAAACTGTTTGAAATTGGGATTGAAATCATTCGATCTCTTCCCGAATATCGACGAATCCTTAAAGGATAAGTACGCAACAGAAAGCTACCGGTAAGAAAGCTTATACCTGCGTGCCATTCGCGAAGTAAAGAGGAATTTCCCGGAGGCTTGTGTGATTACTGATGTGGCAATGGACCCTTACAGCAGCGATGGGCACGACGGCTTAGTAGAGAACGGCGAAATATTGAATGATGAAACGCTGGAAATTTTAGGCAAGATGGCCCTGGCGCATGCACGTGCAGGAGCAGATATTATTGCCCCATCAGACATGATGGATGGCCGGGTAGGTTTTATCAGGGATGTGCTTGATAGGAACGATTTTAAGCATGTTTCCATTATGTCGTACACCGCCAAATATGCCAGTGCATTTTACGGGCCGTTCAGGGATGCGTTAAATTCGGCACCTAAGTTTGGTGATAAAAAGAGCTACCAGATGAACCCGGCTAATCAAAGAGAAGCATTGATTGAAGCTGATCTTGACGAAACCGAAGGCGCAGATTTTTTAATGGTGAAACCGGCATTGGCTTACCTGGATGTAATCAAACTACTAAAAGATAATACAGAATTGCCAATTGCAGCCTATAACGTGAGCGGCGAATATGCGATGGTAAAGGCAGCCATACAGAAAGGCTGGCTCAATGATCAGCGCGCCATTACGGAGGTGCTTACCAGCATCAGGAGAGCGGGAGCTACGGCGATACTGACATATCATGCTAAGGAAGTTTTGGAGAATAAATGGTTGTAAAGCCCCCTAACCCCCTAAAGGGGGAATAATTAGTGTGGGATAAAAATATATAATAATTAAAACTCCCCCTTTAGGGGGTCGGGGGGCATATGCTGGATTCAATAAAAAAGATGTTTTCAAACGAAGGTGATGAGCCGGTGAGTACTACAGGGAAGCCTGATATCAGCCGGGAGAAGTCTGCGGAATTGTATGAGAGGGCGAAAACGTTTTTTCCGGGCGGGGTAAACTCGCCAGTGAGGGCTTTTAAATCGGTTTATGGGACGCCGCTTTTTATTGAAAAGGGCGATGGCTGCCATATATGGGATGCGGACGGCAACCAGTTTATCGATTTTTGCTGTTCATGGGGGCCATTGATCCTCGGGCATAATCCTGCTAAGGTGCGGGAAAAGGTGATAGAGGTAATGCAAAACGGCATGTCGTTCGGAGCGCCAACAGCCCTTGAAAATGAACTGGCGGAGTTGATCCTCAAAAATAATAAATTCATTAAAAAACTGCGCTTTGTAAGCTCGGGTACCGAGGCAGTAATGTCGGCGATCCGGTTAGCACGTGGATATACCAAGCGTGATAAGATATTAAAATTCGAGGGCTGCTATCACGGCCATTCTGATTCTTTGCTGGTTAAGGCGGGGTCGGGACTGGTTACCTTCGGCGAGACCTCATCAGCCGGCGTGCCTAAGTCATTTGCAGATGAAACCATTGTTGTCGCTCTAAATGATAAGGAAGCCTTGCTAAAAGCATTTGAAGAGTTTAAGGATCAGATAGCTGCAATAATCATCGAGCCTATCCCGGCAAATAATGGCCTACTGTTGCAGGATAAGGAATTCCTGCAATATCTCCGGGATATCTGCACCCAAAATGGAACCTTATTGATATTTGACGAAGTGATCTCCGGTTTCAGGGTAGGCTTTGAGGGAGCGGCAGGATATTACCAGGTTCAACCAGATATCATCACTTATGGTAAAATAATTGGCGGTGGATTACCTGTGGGTTGTTACGGCTCATCAGCAGAAATCATGAGCAATATTTCGCCTGAAGGGTCTGTTTACCAGGCCGGAACCTTATCGGGTAACCCGGTTGCAATGGCCGCAGGTATAGCCCAATTGAGCGAACTATTACGCATGGGTTTTTATCGCGATTTGCATAATAAAACAGAAGAATTTACTGAATCCATCCAGCGTTTTGCTACCGCGAGAAATTATAAATTTAAAGTGTTTAGCATCGGCTCTATATTCTGGTTCGCCTTTACAGATAAGGCAAAGATCAGCAGGGCGGATGAGATCGACGCGGTAAGCATGGAGAAATTCAAGAAAATGCACCGTGAGTTGCTGAACCGGGGCGTTTATTTAGGGCCATCGGGATATGAGGTCGGCTTTATTTCATCGGCTCATAATAAAGTTGAACTGGAAAAGGCAAAACGGGCTATATTTGATAGTTTGGATATTGTATTTAGACCCCACCCCACCCTCCCCGACAGGGAGGGCTTATAAGTGGCAATATTTTATTTATTAATCATTAAAAGGTCTCCTCCATTGGAGGAGATTTAGAGGAGGTTATGAAAAGACCATTTGTAATTTTTTACGCACTTATTATCTATGCTGTAGCCGAACTGATCTGGTGGGGCTATATGCTGGTTACCTTGCAGCCCGAACGCACCGGGATGATACTGGGCGAGGGCAGTATGTTTGCGCTTGTATTTGTATTTGGCGCGGTGAGCCTGCACAAATCCATTAAAAAGGAACGCAAGCTGCACGAGCAGAAAAAGAATTTCCTGCTATCCGTAACTCACGAGCTAAAATCGCCATTAGCCTCTATCAAATTATTGCTGCAAACCATACAAAAGAGAGATTTGACCAAACAGCAGGTGCAGGATTTTATAGCGAAATCGCTGCTTGATATTGAGCGTCTGGATGATATGGTGGAGAATATGCTGCTGGCTTCGAAAATTGATAACCGGTCGTATACTTTTCCAAAGGCCGAGTTTAATTTATCGGTATTAGTAGATAACATTGTAAACCGCCTGCAACTGAACAAGTGCGACATTAACGAGCAATTAATCAACGCCGAGATCGAGCCAAAAATTGAGATAACAGGTGACAAGTTCGCGCTAACATCAGTGGTAACAAACCTGATAGAGAATGCCATTAAATATTCAGGGCCATGCGAAGTGGTTGATGTGAGGCTGTATTCAAAAAATGGATCGATACACCTGGAAGTAGCTGATCATGGCATCGGAATAGCAGACAACGAAAAAAGCCGTATTTTCGATAAATTCTATCGTGTAGGCAGTGAAGATACACGTAATACAAAGGGAACCGGGCTGGGCCTGTATATTGTGAAGGAAGTGCTTGACAAACATGAGGCCAGCATTAAGGTAAAGGACAATGACCCCACCGGAAGTATTTTTGAAATCGTTTTTGCATAAGCGAAACACAAATGACACGAATTATGGCTAATTGCACGAATTTCTTCGTAAAGTAACCAGTATAAATTCGTGTAATTCGATATAAATTAGTGAATATTAGTGTATTTAAATAAATCATAACCACATGCAAAATAAAAAAAGAATTCTGCTGGCCGAGGATGAAGATCATCTGCTGGAAGCTATAAAACTCAACCTTGAGCTTGAGGGCTACAAGGTATCAACTGCCACGAATGGCAAAAAAGCACTGCAAATTTTTAAGGAGGAGCGTTTTAACCTGGTGATACTGGATGTAATGATGCCAGAAGTAGACGGTTTTGTGGTGGCTGAAACCATCCGGCTGGAAAACTCGGAAGTGCCAATTATGTTCCTCACCGCCAAAAATACAAACGAGGATAAAATTGCAGGTTTGAAAAAAGGCGCGGATGATTATTTGACCAAGCCATTCAACCTTGAAGAATTAATCCTGCGGGTGAACAACCTGGTAAAACGTGGCTTGAAAGGCGATGATCTGAAAGAATTTAACAGCTATAAGATCGGCGATAAAACCATCCACTTTAATTCGTTCGAACTGGTGAATGGTGATGGGTCGATAACTCCTTTAACCAAAAAGGAAACGATGTTGCTCAAGCTGTTGATTGAGCGGAGAAATGAGGCCGTATCGCGCGAGCAAATATTGGAAACCGTATGGAACTATGATGTGTACCCATCAACCCGCACCATTGATAACTTTATTCTGACGTTCCGTAAATACTTCGAACCAGATCCAAAAAACCCGGTTTATTTTCATTCCATCCGCGGTGTTGGGTATAAATTTACAGATCAGCATTAATTAATGTTCAGCAACAGGGCACGACTTTTTGTTACAGGGATATTTGCAGCCATGCTGGTGTTCTTTACTTATCAGCATGTATATCAGCTGGCTGCATTTTGCCTGATGATGATCGTGCTAATTATCGTAGAATATTTCAGGCAAGGTACGCTTGTGCTGGCGGCAAAATATTATCACCTTAAGGATTACCAAAAAACTGAAGAATTGCTGAACCAGGTAAAAAAACCCGAATGGCTGAGCAAAAAGCGACGCGGTTTTTATGAATATATGATGGGCGGCATTTGCCTGCAAAGACATGATTTTGATGCTGCGGAACGGCATTATGAGCTGGCAACACAATTTCCGTTACGTACTGTAAATGACCATGTTGCCGCGCTGGTGCATGTGGCTAACATCAGCATAAGACAGGGTAATTACGAAAAGGCGGAAGCCTATTTGCAGCTGGCTTTAAAGGACAGGGAAAAAATAACTGCCAAAATGATATCGGTTATTGACAGGTTGAGGCAGGAAATAAAGAAACATTAACATTTGTAGAGACGCAAAATTTTGCGTCTCATAAAATAATATTTTAATATACAAGGGTGAGACGCAAAATTTTGCGTCTCTACATTTAATATATGAGAGATTCACTACTAATAAAAGCAGCATTTTCGGAGAAGACAGAACGGCCACCAGTGTGGATGATGCGCCAGGCGGGCCGGTTTATGAAAGAATATTGGGATATCAAGAACAAATATTCCTTCCTGGAAATGTGTAAAACGCCAGAACTGGCTGCCGATGTAACCATGCTGCCAGTTGATTTGCTCGGCATTGATGCTGCTATTTTATTTTCGGATATACTGGTTACTGCCGAAGCTATGGGTGGCGACCTGAGTTTTACCCAGAATATAGGGCCAAAGTTTGCCAACCCTGTTCGTACTAAGGCCGCAGTTGATGCTTTGGATACCGAAGTGGTGCACAAGCTGCAATATGTTGCTGACGCGATAAAAGTGGTGCAACAGCGTTTAAATGGCAGTATTCCACTCATAGGTTTCGCAGGGGCGCCGTTCACGGTAATGAGCTATTTGGTTGAAGGCGGCTCATCAAAAGATTTTAAGCTGACCAAACTGATGCTCCATAATGAGCCTGAACTGGCACATCAGCTGTTATCAAAGATCGCCAAAGTAACGGCTGACTACCTGAACCTGCAAATCGCGGCCGGAGTAAATGCTGTGCAGATATTTGATAGTTGGGCGCAGGCTTTAGCATGGGATGATTATAAGGAATTTTCACATAGGTACATTGCAGAAATCATCAGTAAGCTGAACCGGAAGGACATCCCGGTGATCTCTTTCTGCAAGGGCAGTTCGGTATTTGCGCCGTTGATGGCTGAGGCCAAACCGGATGTGATCTCTATCGACTGGAATGTTGACCTGCTGGACATCAAAAAACGTTTACCTCCAGGCATAGCGGTGCAAGGCAACCTTGATCCGCATATTTTGTATGCTGACAAAAAAGTGATCAAAGAAAGAATATACCGCCTGTTTGATCGTATGAAAGGGGAGAACGGCTTCATATTTAACCTGGGGCACGGCATTATGCCGGATATTCCGTTTGATAATGTGAAGTATGCGGTAGATATTATAAAAGAATATAGGTATTAACACGAATTTCACGAATTAGGGCGAATTTTCACTAAGGCTCCCGTTCGTGTAATTCGATATAATTCGTGTAATTAGTGTACAATTATATTTTAGCTATACATATCATCTTTGTGGTCTGCTGGTTTGCTGGGCTGTTTTATATTGTGCGGTTGTTTATCTATCACACTGAAGCACAGGACAAGCCGGAAGCAGAGCGCAAAATATTATCCGATCAGTTCGAGATCATGGAGCGTAGACTATGGAACGTGATCACTATTCCTTCCATGTTTCTTACTATAGCTGCCGGCATTACCATGCTTTGCTTGTTCCCTACCTGGTTGCAACAGCCGTGGATGAATATTAAGTTAGCCTTTGTTGTTGGGCTGATCGTTTATCACTTTATCTGTCAGAATAAAATAAAGCAAATGCGCAATGGGGTTTTTAAATGGACATCAACCCAATTGCGCATATGGAACGAGGTATCCACTATATTCCTGTTCGCCATTGTTTTCCTGGCAGTGGTAAAGGATGCTATTAGCTGGGTTTACGGCACGGTTGGCATCGTTGTCTTCTCAATGATCATCATGTCGGGGGTGAAGATTTATAAGTATTTTAGGACGAAGAAATAGTTATTTAAAAGCTTCCTCATCTATCTCAATTTTTCCATACAAATCCATTATTGTTTTTTGACTTTCAATTGCAATAAATAGTCTTAAGGCATCTTCAATCAAGATGCTTTCATCATTGATTCCGGTGAGCTTCTTCGCTTTCATGATTAAGCTATCATCTATTTCAATACTGATTCGCATAGTGTAAATGATCAGTCGATCAATCCCTCATGTAAATTATGAATCGGAAATATCAAATCATAATCGTTCCAATTCAAATTACCGTCGCTTATTTTAAATTCTTTAAAAAGCTGCTCATTCCGATATTTTGAGATAGACGGGTGAAGTGACTTAAACAGAAACGGTTTAAAATCCACAAGCTTTTCAGTATTATCATTAAAAGAAACCCGAATAGCATAATCGCCGATATAATTAGCGGATGTAACTTCTATTACATCGTCAGGCTTAATTTCTATGTAATCCTGGACTATTTTCATTTCAATTTCTTATTAATTCTTTCAAACTCAACTTCTTTATGATAGACAAAATAGTCAACCCATTTTTGAACTATTTTTTCAGTATAAACTTCTAAAATTTTTTCAAAGTGCTTAAGCTTTGCACCTTTCAAAGGTTTTCTATCTTTTACTAATTTAATTCTTATTTCTGAGACTTTACCATCTACTATGTAAAACTCAGCCTTACTCTCCGATGAATATGGGTTGCGTGAACATGAATTGGCTCGTGTTCATTAGAATAAAAGAAAATTATAATCCCTAAGTATTCGAATATTTTTGGCATAACTCATTACAAATATATCTTATTTCACTTCTTGCACCCCAATCAAAACACTTTCCCTGCCCTCATGCACATCCGGATTGATCCCTACTATTGTCATTGAAATTTGCCGGCATAAATTGCATTGACGATGCTTGATTTAGTCCTGCCTGTAAATCACGCCGTCCTTCATCACAAATTTTACCTGCTTTACTGCTTTGATATCCTCAGATGGGTCGCCATTTACTGCAACCAGGTCGGCCAGGTAGAGAGGTTTTACATTGCCGAGGCCCTTTAGTTTAAAAACCATGGCATTCACAGAAGTGGCAGATTTTAACACATCTATCGGCTTCATGCCATATTCAACCATCAGAATCATTTCGCGTGAATTGTCGCCATGCGGGAAAACGCCCACATCGCCGCCCATGCAAATGGTTACCCCGGCCTTCAGTGCTTCAGTAAAAATATAATGCTTCCTTTTAATAGCAGCAGGATCGGGATCGGTGCCCTTTTTCCAGCCCTCGTATGATAATATTGATTCGGTAGCGGCGATGGTGGGGCAAAGGGCAATACCCTTTTCTGCCATTAGCTTAAATAACTCTGGCGTTCCGCCGTCGCCATGCTCAATGGTGGTTACATCTGCAGCAATTGCCCTCCGCATACCTTCGGTGGTGCCGGAGTGAACAGCCACTATCCGTCCGCTGCTTTTGGCTACCTGTACAGCTACTTTAAGTTCCTCTTCAGTAAAAGTAGGGGCAGCAGTTTCATTTAATCCCCAGCGATAATCGACATAAATCTTTACTACATCGGCACCATGTCCTATCTGCGAGCGTACCACACGGGTTATTCCATCAATACCGTCGGCTTCCTCGCCGCCTTTGAGAATATCAGCTTCAGGCACCAAAGTTTTGGGACCATAACTTCCTGTCGCTACTATTGCCCTCGTGGCCACCATCATACGCGGGCCGGGAACAACACCTTTTTCTATCGCGGTTTTTAATCCGACATCATCGTAGCCTGCACCTTCGGTACCCAAATCACGCACGGTGGTAAAGCCGG
>Ga0206944_1049_pt1 | contig 22944 bp, 23 predicted proteins | sample Alteio_BWOrgHeat_4_FD_152978 | JGI IMG/M metagenome (GOLD analysis project Ga0206944, IMG submission 152978) | Enriched cells from forest soil in Barre Woods Harvard Forest LTER site, Petersham, Massachusetts, United States -... | ecosystem: Environmental > Terrestrial > Soil > Temperate forest > O... | reverse complement strand
CAAGAATCTTGTCATTTTCTAAACCAGCTAGCCATGTCATTTTTTTTACCTCATATGCTAAAGACAGGGGATCTGGTTTTTCAAACAAACCAAAAATCCGTGAACATATACACACTTTTAATCATCCCTACCATTTCTTTATTTGAAAAAAAAATAAAAATACACTACATATAAGAAAGCGTTTTTTCGGGATAATAGGTTATATTATGAAAATTATCATTAGCGGCGCCTCGGGTTTTATAGGCCATGAGCTTAGCTCATTTTTAGAAAAATGCGGTCATCAGATTGTGCGCCTGGTAAGGGATCCCGCATTAATTTCTGATAAGGCTTTTTTCTTTGATCCATCAATAGGTGAAATTGATACAGCAGCTTTTGAGGGTGTCGATGCTGTGATCAATCTTTTAGGTGAAAATATTGCATCTAGTAGATGGAACGAGAAGAAAAAAAAGCAGATTCTACAAAGCCGCATTCAATCGACTGATGCAATAGCCAAGGCTATTGTTAAACTGAAAACACCTCCTGGTATCTACATTGGAGCTTCTGCCGTTGGCCTTTATGGAGAAAGAGGCGATACTTTTTGCTCTGAAGAAATGCCTTCTGGAGATGGATTTCTTGCAAGCGTTTGCAAAGGGTGGGAAAAAGCAGCGGATCCTCTTATTAAAGCCGGCGTAAGAGTGACTTTTCTTCGAATTGGAGTAGTTCTCTCACCAAAAGGGGGAGCTTTAAATAAGATGTTGCCAGCCTTTAGATTGGGTCTTGGGGGCCCATTAGGAAATGGCAATCAGTATATGAGCTGGATTGCACTCGATGATCTTATTGCAATTATTTTATTCACTCTCATAACACCTGCCATTCATGGGCCATTAAATGCTGTCTCTCCCCATCCAGTGACCAATAAAGAGTTTACAAAAGTTTTAGGTAAAGTGCTAGGGCGATGCACTGTTTTAAAGTTATCTGCATTTTTGTTAAAACTTCTCTTTGGCAAAGAGATGGCAGAGGAACTGTTTTTAACGAGCACCCGCGCTATTCCTACAAAATTGACGGACGAGGGATACTCTTTCCTTTATCCGGATTTACAAAAAGCCCTTTCATCGATGTTGCTTAAATAAGATCTTCTGGTACAAAACCCAAGTCTTGCATTATAGTTAGATGATTATTAAGAATTAGGTGATATATGGTGACGCCAATGACAAAAAATCCCGCAAGTGCTAAGGATGCATCCAAAATGGAAAAACTCGTCTCTCTTTGTAAAAGAAGAGGGTTTATCTTCCAATCTTCTGAAATTTATGGCGGGATCAATGGCTTTTGGGACTATGGCCCTTTAGGTGTTGAACTTAAACGCAACATTAAAGATGCCTGGTGGCACGATATGGTGAGAGCCCCGATGGTAGGTCCTGATGGAAAACTCGTTGAAATGGTCGGTCTTGATTGCTCTATTGTGATGAATCCTAAGGCATGGGTCGCATCAGGGCACGTCGGCGGCTTTAGCGATCCGATGGTCGATTGCAAAGAGACCAAAAATCGCTATAGAGCCGATCACTTGCTTTGTGGGCATGTGGCTGTTGCCAAACAAGGGACTGTAAAGCCCCTTGCGACCCTTGCAGTATTAGATGGGGATGAGGCCTTGGCTGTGTGGAAGAAGAAAGCCGAAAAACTGGTTAAAAAAATGGGAGGAGGGGAGCTTGTGATTGATGGTGACCTTTTCCCATATAGCGATTTAGATCAGGCACTTCAAAAGACGGTCATTGGCCCCGATACCGATAAAGAAGGGACATTGACAGAGCCGCGCCAGTTTAATTTAATGTTTAAGACCTATGTAGGAGCGCTTGAAGACCCTTCTGCCATTGCCTACTTAAGACCTGAAACCGCGCAAGGGATTTTTGCTAACTTTCGCAATGTGATCGATACAAGTCGCGTAAAAGTGCCATTTGGTATTGCACAAATTGGAAAAGCCTTTCGCAATGAGGTGACACCGCGAAATTATATCTTTAGATCCAGAGAATTTGAACAGATGGAAATAGAGTTTTTTGTGCCTCCGCAAGATGCTGCCATGTGGTACGCCTTTTGGAAAAACGCGCGCTATAACTGGTGGAAGTCAATTGGCGTATCAGATGCGAATTTGCAAATGCGCGAGCAAAGGCAAGATGAGCTTGCCCACTATGCCAAAGAAGGCGCTGGCAGCAGCGACATTGAATACCGATTTCCATTTACAGATCCAGGGTATGGGGAGCTTGAGGGGATTGCCCATCGAACCGATTACGACTTAAGGCAGCATGCAGAGCACTCAGGCCAAGGGGATCGGTTTAAATATTTTAACCAAGAGACGCAAGAAAAGTTTTTCCCTCATATCATAGAGCCATCAGCCGGGGCTGATCGAGGCGTTTTAGCTCTACTTTGCGATGCCTACACCGACGATCCAAATCGCCCAAGCGGCGTTGTGATGAAATTTCATCCGAGAATGGCGCCGATTAAAGCGGGCATTTTTCCTTTAGTAGATAAAGATGGAATGCCAGAAATTGCAGAAAAACTTTATCGAGAATTAAAGAAAAAGTGGAATGTGCAATTTGATGCTAAGCAAACAGTTGGAAAGCGCTATGCGCGTATGGATGAGGCGGGGACCCCATTTTGCTTTACAATCGATACCCAAACGCTTACAGATCAGACAGTCACTGTCCGTATGCGAGATACGCTTAAGCAAGAGAGGCTCTTTATTTCACAAGTCGCAAGCTTTCTTGACGAACAATTAGCTTAAGGGTGCACATTTGAGCTGGTTTTATCTAATATTTGCAGGTCTATTTGAAATAGGGTTTACGACTTTTTTAAAGTTATCGGCCGGATTTACAAAAGTTGTCCCAACGCTTATTTTTGTAGTTTTTTCCGTATTGAGTTTTACCTCTTTATCTAAGGCAATCGACACGATCCCTCTTGGAACAGCTTATGCTGTTTGGACAGGGATTGGGGCTGCTGGGACTGTACTGATGGGAATCTTGCTCTTTGGAGAGCTACAAACTTTTTGGAAGCTCTTTTTCGTCTGCAACATCATCGCCTCTATTGCCGGTCTTAAATTCTTGTCGTAAAATCGCGCGATTACTAGGGTGCGTCCCTATACTATTCTTCAGTCGGATTTCTGGTTCTTTTGAGCCGCTTTTCGAGTTCAAATGACAAGGGTTATATTAACCTAAAAACGGCAGTTGGAGACGCTAACTTGACATGAATCTCTTGAACCAGAATCATTTGCAGTGGGGCGGTCCTTCACCACTTGGGAATGTCCCGCCCCACTGCAAAGTGATTCTAATTCAAGATCTTCATGCCAATTTAGCATCTCGAACTGCCGTTTCTAGGATAATCCTAAATCCGGCAGTTGGAGACGGCAACTTAACGCAATCTCTTGAACCAGAATCATTTGCAATGGGGTGGTCCTTCACCATTTGGGAATGTCCCACCCCATTGCAAAGTGATTCTAATTCAAGATCTTGCATTAATTTGCCATCTCGAACTGCCGGATCTAGGATAATCCAGAAAGCCGACGAAGCAATAGTATAGGGACACACCCTAAAGTGTTTCGAAAGAAGTCTAGTAAAGGAACCCCAGTAAATAAAGAGGGATTTTCGAGCTTTCTCCTAAAAGGATTTCATCAGCGAGAACATATCCATTTTTTTCACCTTTCATTTGAGACTTTGTTTTATTTTTGCCTCCTACCTCGAAGAAATGTTCCCCGACTTTAAAGTCACCTTGTGTTGTATAGTAGACAGGATAATGACCGTTTTGAAGATGGCAAATGACAAAGGTTTCCCTCACTTTTCCTATCTGACTGCTTTCGGTCATGGGCGCATAGTCGGCATATAAAAGATTGGTGTTTTCTGGATACATTTTAATTGGATTTTTTAAGGCTGCATTTCCTGTTTGATCAGAAAATAGAAAGCGGATCAATCCCGATTCATAAAGCCAATGTAAATAAGAAGAAATACTCTCAAAATCTTTGGATAGGCGAGAGGCTAGCTTGGAAGCGTTTAATTCCCCTGGATTAGAACTTAAGACAAATTTAAATAGTCGTTCAATGAGTCCAAGAGTTGGGGTTTTTAAGGCATGCAAGGTTCCAATGTCCTCATAAATGGTTTTTTGCGAGATATTTTGAATGGCTTGAAATTTCTCTGCATCTTCTTTAAAGGCATAAAAGAATGGATAATACCCCACGCGTAAGTAGGTGTTAAAATGCTTTAAAATTTGTGGGATTTTAAGGTTTTGCGCAATTGTCATTGAACCTTCTAAAATCTCTTCCAATTTGTAAACAGGAATGGTTAAGTTCAAATGGGATTCTAAGTACTCTCTAAAGGAAAAGCCATGTAATTCATAGAGGGTGACCCTTCTTGAAAGATCGTATTTACTTTTAATCAGATCAATTGTGGAACTTCCGGAGAAGAGAATCTTAAAATCAAAATAGGTATCGTAAATATTTTTCAGTTCTTGATTCCAACCCAGATATTTATGAATTTCATCAATGCAAAGAAGTCGAATATCGGTTTTTTTGTAGAGCTGATCGACTAAATCGATCAACTTGTTTTCAAGAAAATAGAGATTATCCGCAGAAACATAGAGGGATTTTTCTTTATTTTTAAGAACAGTAGACAAAAGAAAAGTTGTTTTTCCAACGCCCCTTGAGCCAATAACCCCGTTAATGCGGTTATTGAGGGTGATCCTTTCAAAAAGATCCCTTGAGTAGAAAGGCAATTTTTCAAATTGCTCTAAGATGATCCGTTGGATTTCAAAAAGATGATGCATAATCTTTATCGCCTGTAAGAGGTAGTCTGTCAGTTTCTAACCTAATGATATCATGAGGCTCATTAGGTTGCAACCGAATAAATGATATTGATTCGTTGGGTTGCAACCTAACGGAGATCTAATTTATCGATTGATGAATAGGCGAGCTTCTCTTTAGGGTTTTGGGCATTCGATTCTGAATTTGATAGCTCACTCATTGGATGAGTGGTAAGAGGGTTGCGATCGTCTTTCATAACATTCTTGTATCGTAGTGATTGTAAGTTAGTTATGTAAGTTAATTATCGTTGACAATTTATTGTTATACTGTTTTAATAAATAAAAGAATATTAACTAACTGTATGTAATTATTATGTCACTATTACCTAGCAGTAGCAATGATTTACCACATGAAGCATACAACTTATCGATACAACCACGTGAAGAAAAAGGGGCTCAAGATGTCCAAAATCCTGAGATTCAGAACGATCAAGAAGTAGGCCCTTCAGGGTCAACTCCCTTTCCATCTGCAGATGCGGAAAGGGCACAAGCAATGAGAAGGGAACAAGTCGAAAAAGAATTACAAGATGTTGGGGGCGCCTCATCATCAAATGCAGTTGCTCAACTACAACCAATTTTGCCAAGTATTCAAAAGCAAATTGATATCATTAATGCCGTGATGCAATCAGGAATTTTAACCCCTTTACGCGCTCAAGAGCTTCAAATTGCCACGATTCAATCTGCAGATAGAGAGCGATATGTATCCGATCGTTTATGTTTAAACTATTTACATAGCCTAAATGGTCGAAATGTTTCTATCACCCATCCCGCTAAAGGAGGACTACCTGTTGTACTCGAACGAGAAAACGATCCATTTTGGCAAGAAAATATTAAGGATGAAAAACTTCTCAAAGAATTATCAGAACGGGCGCACAATTCGATGCTTTTTGTGTTAAAACACGATTTGGCTACCCCATATGATGCCCAACTTAAGCTGATAGATGCGCAAGGAAACCCTGCTAGAAATCAACGAGTTCCTCTATCAACAAATAACGACGGGTGTATGGAAACGCGAGCAAATGGCACGATCACTCCTGAGAATATTGACTTAATTATTTTACCTGAAAGAATGGAGCCATTTGCTAGGATGCTAAATGTGGGTACATGCCCAATCAGATTTGTTCCTTCTATTGCACTGGGGAAAGAAGCGGGGATACCTTATAATGTTGGAAATCTTTGTAAAGGGTACGTCTCTATCACAGTCCCTAACTATCAATTAGCTTTACGGGAAATAAAGGGATGTATCTTGACCCATATGTTGCGAGGCCCAACAGATGCAGATTTTAAGCGGTGATAGGTTTTGGATGCCGTATGGAGGTAAGTTCAGGCCAAAAATTGGGAGATAGGCATGTAAATTTCTCTCGCATAATTAAAGCAATTGTTTGTTCCGCATCTCCACTGAAAACTGCGCTATGAACCCACATGAGATCCTTAAACGCATCCTTTTTATTTTCCCAATCTTGTACATTATTAAATGCCCAATTCGCTAGGTCTGTTTCCACTTCGTCACAGGCCTTTTCTATAATTTCAGCTCGATAGATTGCATAAACTTTATGTGCTAAATCTATTAAGTTATCGATGGAATAAGAAGGGGGTAATAATTCTGATTCAACATTCACTTTCTCTAAAAAATATTGCGTTAATTCTTTGCCACATTGTGGTTCTTTATTAAAGAAATCATCTGCTTTTTGCATAAATTTAGGGCAATTAAGCATTTCGATCATCTCTGAAGAATTGCTGATATTATTTCCATTCACTTTCATAAAACCCCCTTTGGTAATAAGCTTATTATAAATAGAAATATCAATATAAGCAACAGAATGTGAGGGAGTCAGCCGTGGGCTGTCAAAAAGTTTGGGTTCTTCCGTAAATTTGTAGTGTCCAAATCTATTCCATTTTAGATATACTCGTTCCTGTTGAAACCTGTAATCACGTCTTGATGTGAAAATGAAAACCTGTTATGATGTAATTATCCTAGAAACGGCAGTTGGAGACGCTAACTTGACACAATCTCTTGAACCAGAATCATTTGCAATGGGGTGGTCCTTCACCATTTGGGAATGTCCCACCCCATTGCAAAGTGATTCTAATTCAAGATCTTGCGCCAATTTAGCATCTCGAACTGCCGTTTCTAGGATTATAGCAAAGGAGGTTTTATGGATAAGCATCAATACAGAAAAGTCACCTTTGATTTCCCTGCTGAGGAGTACGTTTATCTGAAAATGACGTGTGCAAAGCAAGGTGTTTCAATGAAAGACTTTTTGACTCGTTCTATCATTAAAAGTATTGAAGAATATGAAAATGAATTGGATTTGATCTCTTTAAGAAGAGCTAAAGAAGAAAAAGAACCAAATATTCCTTGGGAAGCTGCCGAAAAAAGGCTTGGCTGGGATAAATTGTAATGAAATACAAACTTGAGGTTAAGCCATCGGTCCTAAAAACACTGGAAAAGATAGACCCTATTTATAGGCAAAAGATTAGAGACAAAATTAGACTCTTATCAAGCGAACCTCGTCATTATGGGAGCATCAAATTGTCAGGCGAAGAAAACGCCTATAGGACTCGTGTAGGAAAATATAGAATTATTTATGAAATCTATGATTTAAAAGTTTTAGTCTGTGTGGTCAATGTCGATCATAGAAAGGATGTGTATAGAGGATAGCTTCTACCCTTCAACGAGGTCAGGATGTCTGAATATACTCTTGAAAGATTTTCTTAAAGCTAAGGCGGGCCTTAGCAAGTTCCTTGGGGTGTCTAAGATTATTTAATAAGGAATAGGTATTGGCTTGCATGGCCCCGATAACATGATCTTTGGACTTTAATACACTCTCAAGAAAGCTCACATCGGGAAGCACTAAGGAAATTGTCCCTTGATGTAAAATGGCATGTCGCGTTTTTCGCTGCGCGCCACCTCCCACTTTTTTTCCACCAATCATCACGTCGTATTTAGTGGGCTTGCCCATGCAAAATAGGGAGGCGCTTTCATGCAAAGCTATGGGATCTTCTGGTAAAAGAGAGATATTTACTTTTTTTCCTAAAAAGCGGCTGATGACCTCAATGACAATGGCATTGACAAAGGCATAGTTTTGCAAAATATTATCTGAATAACCAATGTGTAAAGAGGGGATGATCATCGAAAATGCAAAATCAGAGACATGGAAGATAATGCCGCCTCCTGTGGGCCGTTTAGCAAGATGCAATCTCTTTGCCTTTACCCCTTCGGGATTAAGATATGTAAAGGGATCGATGAATATACCGTACGTAGCGCTTGGGGCTATCCATTCATAAAGATGCAAAATGGCGGTATTATCTTGCCTATTTTTTTGCTCTTCTAAAAGCTTGGCATCGATTGCCATATTCTCTTCGGGCATTGCTGCTTGAGTATCAATGATATTCCAAGATCCCTTACGCATATATCACAGGATTAAATGCATCTAAGAGCTTATCTCCAAAGTTGTAACCAAGCTTTTTAAACGAGAGGAACTGCCAGTCATTTTCTTGAAAGACATAGACAGCTTTTGATTGGGTGTAAACGATTAAGAGATAGATCCCATCCAATTCTTCAGGGCCTTTTATGACGAAATCTAGTGAAAAGACAACGCCATTGCCAACTGTTGTTGAAAATAGGGGAAAGTCTGCCATCTCTTTTTCCTTTGATGGGGCTTGAAGGCAAAGCATGACGCCACAAAGAATGCCTTGAAGAGAGCTAACCTCTTGAAGAGTTGCAGATTGTAAATGGGCGTTTGATGAGATAAGCTCATCGTAACCTATGCGAAGAGGTCTTTTCTCGATGAGCGAAGAGACAACTTCTGCAAGGGGACGACTAAGCGTTGTCTTTTTAATAAGGGCGCTTTCTCGCCATAGATCTCGAGAGGATGAATAAGATTCTATTGAGGCTCTCTTTTTGAGTACAGCCTTAGCTTCCTTTAAAAGAGATTCTGCTGATGATACACTCAGAAGCTCTTCTAGCTCTAAGCAGCCTTGGGATTGGTAAAAGTGCCTTAACTTTCCATCGACAGCAAAATGCATAAATCCTCATATAAATATTAGACATAAGTATATAGAGAACTCTCTCTTTCTTCAATAGCTTTTTAAGCGCAAATGGCGTACAGTTATTTTCCAGAATTGATTACAGGAGCTTACTTGTGGCCGCATACACCTCTTCATTCAAAGGAATTTGTGCACTTGATCAGACAACGCACCTTCCTGCTGCATTATTTAAAAACAAACAAGACGTCGCTATTACTTTGATTGTGCATGATACAAAAACCAATTTTAAAATGCTAAGAGATGGTCGCCCCCAAGCGATGCAAACTTGTGAATTTGGCTTAGGGTCCCTTTCAGAATGGGGGCTGGCATGGGGTACTGAGGAAGCTAGACCCTTAAATAGAGCTGTAGAGGCTTTAAACAAGCGGGGAATTAAAGTCTGGATGATGGTGACGGAGGAGGTTCTTGCCAAAGATGAGGCCGAGCAAGAGAGAAGCTTTTTGGTGAAATTTCAAAAAGCTTTAATGAAGAGCCCCTTGAATCATTTATCCATGAAGTCTGCAGAAGGGCAGCCATTTCCAACTCCTTATATCCCGGGTGGATTTGATTCTAAAAAGCTAAGCACCTACTATGGAGTGGGCTATACCTCTTATTGGAATTTGCCTGCATCCCATTTTGCCAATATCTCAGGCGAATTTCCAAGGAATCCACGGATCCTCATGATGGATGGTGGAATAGGGGGTTCTATTAACTGCGTTTTGGGATATAAGTTTTTGTCGCGCTTGGCAATGAATGGAACGGAGGCTGCTTCGCAAATTCCTCCTTATGTCATCATCGAGTCGGTATACCGAAAGGAGCTTGCGCAGTTTTTAAAAATGCGTTTTCCAAAAGATGAGCGATTAGTATTAAAACATGCTGCAAGCTCACGTGGTGAAGGTGTAGTAGTTATGAATGCCATAGACGAAAAGACGTTGGATACTCAACTTCAATTATTTCTTTCGGAAGGCTCAGGCTTCAAAAAAGTTTCACCCTTAAGTATTTGTTTGGTAGAAAAATTTATTTCAGTTAAAGAAAAAACGAGTAGGGGTGTTGAAGGTGAGTGTATGACGCGGATGGTCTACATGGCAATTCGCGACCAAGGGCAATTTGAATTGCGTGTCATCGACGGAGTCAAGGCAATTGAGGATTCAACTGCACATGAGAATGCATCTACTCACGGGTTAGTCAAATTGTCAAAATGGAATGCTGAAGTCTCATTATTAAATGATGATGAGCTACAATTAGTGCAACACCATGTGGCAAAAGAGATTTCAGCCATTGCCAAACGCGCTATGCAGTATGACCTACAAGCTGCACTAAAGTACTTTTTAAAACACAATGAGCATATTTTAAATCTCGTTGGCGTTGAACTATTCACTCCCTCATTTGTTTGTAGTTACCGGGAAAGAGTTGGTCAATACAAGCATCAATTAAGACTTTCAGATGAGCATTGCGATCTCCTTTCTTCCCTTTTGCAAAGAAATGAGAGTCCTCTATTGATGGATCGTATCTTTGACAATTGCATTAAAGATATTGCAAATGGATTGCGGGGGATTCCATACGCTCACAAATTCCCGGACCTTGTGGAAACATTCTGGAAGATAAGCCGCGTAAGGGGGAGACAAGGTGATTATGAAGGGGAATTACAAAAACTATACCAGGAGCTCGTAAGTAAGGTGGTTAAGGCATTCCCCTTGGAGATGGGCAAGGAATTTTCCTTGGCGGTGGCCATGGAATTTTCCATGGAGAAGTTAATTTCTCTTCTTCGAAAAAATGTCCAGTAAGCGATAGAGGCTGTGCCATAAGGTTTTGTCCTCTCGAGCTACCCGTGTTTAGGGTTATTAGACTTCTTTCGAAACTCCATTTTTTCTTCAAAAGGAGTTGAATCACACTATTTAAATCATCAATGATATCTTGCCTGTGTTGATAACGCTTTATGTCCTTTTTGAAACGCGTTGAATATTCAGGTTTAAGCACTTGGAGCTACTCCCATCTGCTCCCAAAAGTCATCGAGTGATTCACATCGAATCCCACGCCCTTCATCGATCTCGCGCATTGCTTCTAGTGTATCTTTATTGGGAGTCTTAGGAAAATAAGGCCTCAAACTAGTCACCAAAAATTCATTTAAGGTTAGATGCGCTTTGGCAGCGAGCATTTTGATGTATGCTCTTTCATCGGCTGTGCATTCAAAGGTTACTTTTACTTTGTCCTGATGGGACTGAGAATGAGCACTCATGGAAATCTCCTTTTTGGGTATACCCTTATTTTACCAATTCCTGGGTTTATTGTAAATCCAGAATGCTGTAAAGCTAGAGAGTTAAAAATTTAATTTTTCTTATGTGGCTGCCAAAGAGTCTCTAAAGAGCCTAATAGATGGTTTACATAGCGAGACAAAATGAATAAATAATCAGAAAGTCTATTGAGGTAGATCATCACGCTTTTAGCCACATCGCCATTGATGTAAAGAGGTGTTACGCGCCGCTCTGCCCTTCTTGCAATGCTCCTTGCTAGATGAATGAAGGCGCCGCAAGATTGTCCGCTAGGTAGGATAAAAGATCGCAAAGGGGTAAGTGTATCATTCATCGCATCGATCCATTGCTCAAGTTTTGCAGTTTCTTCCAGATCAAAGCTCGTCTTTTCAAGTTTATGTGTGTTTTCACTACTTCTTGGGGTGGCAATAGCAGCCCCAATATCAAATAAACCATGTTGAATGGCGATAAGCTGCTCTTTTACCGTTGCAAAACGATTATCACTTGGAAGAAATGAAAGGGCAACACCTATTGCCGAATTGCATTCATCAACAGATCCAAGAGCTTCGACGAAGGCGTCGTTTTTGACAATTCTTTGTCCGGTAAATAGGGATGTTTTGCCCTCATCGCCGGTTTTTGTATAAATTTTTAACATGAGATTTCTTTTTCCTCCTATTCAGGGCAATGTTGTATGAGCTCTTGCCTTAATTCTTTTAAAGCTTTTGGAAAGTGATTTTGCTCTTTAGTGATCTTTTCTGCAAGTTGCAGATGCTCCCATGCTTTGTTATAGTCAAGGCGCTCTTGATAAAGTGCTGCTAGATAATACTCTACGGTTGGATTGGTTTGGTCGATGGCGTGGTAGTCATTAAGAATGTACAAGGCTTCCTTATTTCTTTGCAATTGAAGCCACGTGGCAGCTAAGCTAAAAAGACCTTCTCTATAGCGTGGGTACTTTTGTAAAGATTTTTCAAGAGCCACTTTCTTTTGCAGTAAAGATTCCCTTGTTTCATCGACATGGAGAAAATAATTTTTAATTCCAACGCTATCGATATCGCCATTTAAATAGTCTTCTGCCATTGTATCTTTGCTTACTGCATGAGGCGACTTTTTGTGGACGATCTCTTCAAGCAGTTTTTTTCCTTCAATTTCATCGTCATTAAGCACCAAAGCAAATCCGAGCAGTGTGCTCATAAGGGGGTCGTTACCTAGGTAGGGCTTAGCCCTTTGATAGGAAGTAATCACTTTATCATATTGCTCTAATTTCCAATAGACAGAGGCTTGGTTAAAATGGGCCATTCCAATAGTCTCTTTGACATTGCACTGGGGTAGACTTTTTAAGTCTATTCCTAAATATTTATCGTCATCAAAATGGACGCCGCGCGCTGTTGTTTCGATGTTAATATGTTTGTCTTTATCAGCATATCGGACGAAAATATGTCCCGGAGGGATGATGACCTCAAGATTTAAGGCAAGGCGCTCCGCTAAGCAAAGGTAAAGAATGGAAACGCCAAGGCAAACGCCTCTCCTTGAATCGATTACGGAGGGTAAGAAGGTGTATAGATCGATCTCTTTGGAATATGAGGAATGGGGTGGAAAGCGAAAACCCATTTCAACGAAGATAAAATGATTAATGGCGGCAATTTTTTTTTCTGCTGAGTCTTTTAAAGACACTTGCGTCAATATTTGAAGGGCCATCAAATCCAAAATTGCCTCGTAGTGCTTAATCTTAGATAAAGCTGTTTTCTCTCCTTGAAGTTGGGAAAGAAGTAGTCCTCTTGCTAGGTCAATTTCGGATGGGGGAAGGTTAAGCATTTCTTTTTCTGAGACCACATAGTGACCTTTACGCTCTCTATTGGGTAATTCTTTGGCAAGGGAGGAGATTAAAAGAAGATCTTCTTCACTTAAATTGGGACCATCGCCTTGTCTTCCTTCGACAATTAGTCCTATCAAGGAGTTTATTGAAAGCAAGAAACGATTGTTTTCAAGCAACGGTAAGAGTGTTTCTTGAGAGGGCAAAGGCTCACAAGATGTTTTCATGAGCAATTTATAAGCGTCGCAAAGGGCAATTTTCCCCTGGGGATATTGCTTATATAGCTCATAAAAGGCAAGGTGCTCCGGGATCGAAGTAGGGTTTAAACCATTATAAAGCGATTTAATTTTTAAATGGGAGGGTCCTTGCCCCTCTCTCTTCTCATCACTTTGCACATGGCTTACACTTAATATAAGGGCAAGCAAAGAGAACTTATAGAACACTCTTTACCATATATAAGGTTCTAGTGTATCTGAAAATTCTGTTTTTTTACTTGGCCACGCGGTATCATCTTCAAGGGCATAGGTGGGATCTGCTAGATCGTATTTTTCGCAAGGGTCTAAGTGATGGTATTTGTACCATTTTGATCCATCGTCTGCAAGGTCGCTATGTGGCTCATCGCTTGAAACATGGGTTGTTGGGCTATACCCTGCGAAAGCTGATGAGGTGATGATAGATAGGGCGAGAGCGTAAGATGAGAGGGTTGAAAATAACAGATTATGACGCATAAAGTCGATCTCCTTAATGGTGACTTGATATCTATACCGGTACAATTTATAATTCTAAGCATTTATGCAGTTATTTAGCAAACACAGTTTAGAAGCTCTTCGCGATAAAGTCGATCTTGTCGATCTGATGTCGGGGTATATCGACTTAAAGAAAAGTGGATCGTCTTACAAGGGGCTTTGCCCTTTTCACGATGAAAAGACACCCTCATTCATTATCCATAAGGGCGACACTCACTACCATTGTTTTGGATGCGGCGCGCATGGTGACGCAGTGCATTTTCTCATGCACCACGCTGCTTTAAGTTTTAAAGACGCAATCGAACATTTAGCCGAGCGCTTTGGAGTCATTTTAGAATACGATCAATCAGTTGAGACAAAGGCAGAATCGCCTAAAAAAGCGTTAAAAGAGGCACTTGAGATCGCTTGTCAATTCTATCAGTTTTGCCTTTTGCATACAGAAGAAGGACATGCTGCTTTGCGCTATCTTTTTAATAGGGGGATTGATCTTGAGTTTATCTTGCGTTTTAGAATAGGTTTTGCGATCAAACAAAACGGCTCTCTTCAAAAAATCTTGCAAGCGAAATATGTCAAGGATGTGCATATACTAGAAGCAGGACTTCTTGTGGAATCCTCTTCAGGAGGAGTGCGGGATTTTTTTTCAGATAGGATCATGTTTCCAATTTGCGATACGATGGGGCACCCGATTGGTTTTTCTGCGCGCAAATTCAAAGAAGAGACATTTGGCGGTAAATACATCAACACCAAAGAAACCCCACTTTTTAAAAAATCGGACGTGTTATTTGGATTGCACCATTCAAGAAAGCGGATTGCAAAGACGCGCCTTGCCATCGTCGTCGAGGGGCAAATAGACGCCCTTCGCTTAATTTCATTAGGATTTGATGTGACTGTAGCAGGTCAGGGGACCGCATTTGGTGAATCGCACGTCAAAGAGCTTTTAAAACTTGGAGTCACCCAAGTCTATTTAGCGTTAGATGGAGATGAGGCGGGAAGGCAAGCCACTTGTAAGGTTGGGGATCTATTTCAATATGAAGGCGTTGAGGTACGCGTCATTCAATTGCCTAAGGGAAGCGATCCCGATCAGTTTTTACAAGATTTTGGCCCTGATGAATTTTTACGTAAAATGGATAGCAGCCTCGATTACCTCACTTTCCTAGTAGACGTTGAAGGGGATAAAGTTGATTTAAAATCACCAGCTGGGAAAAACGCGCTAGTGCAAACAGTCGTTGGGCAGATTCGCAAATGGAAGCATGCTTTAATGGTCCACGAGAGTTTAAGAAAGCTTGCCCATCTCATGCAAGTGCCGGAGGCGATGTTAGGTGTTGGGCAAGAGCATTTGCCAACCAATGTCTTCATCAAAAAATCTGATACGTTAGGGATTCATAAGGTCGATCCCGATCGTATTTTGGAAACAGATTTTTTAAGGTGGCTACTTTTATTTGGCCATGAGCAGGATAATTTTAAAGAGATTGCAAAGGCAAATATTAAGCAAGAAAGTCTGCGTGTGGCAGCGTGTCGCAAGCTTTATCAAGCATATATTGAATGTTATGTGCCCAAAAAGCCGATAGATTATATGGCAATTACCGCTCATTCAGCAGATGTGGAGGTCCAATCGCTTCTTTCTGAAATTTATGAGAAGAAAATCAATACGGAAAAAAAACAGGAAGGATTTACCGAATCTATTCGGATGATCCTCCATCGCAATTGGATGCAGCTAAGAGAAGACATTAGAATGAAGATCCAAAGTTCAATGGGATCAGATCAAGAAATCGATGCGCTTGTTAAGCAATTTTCAGAGCTCAATCGATCATTGCCAAAGGTTCAGCTTTAAACCTAGAAACGGCATACCCACGCTCTTTTTTTTTAATTGCTCTGTTGTTCTACAGAATATCCCGATACAGGTCTTGATATCTTTTGGCCATCTGCTTAGCAGTGTAAGAGGTTCTATAGAGATGATTTGCAAGATGAGAGATCATTTCCAAAGTTTCTTTTGAGGAGGTGAGCACTTTTTCTAAAGTGTTAGCTAGTGCTTCAGCACTTTCTAAAGGGAAAAGATAGCCTGTTTTACCCTCTTCAATGAGTTCTTTAAGTTGTGGGATGTCACTTGCAATGACTGGAATTTTTTGCTGAAAAGCTTCTAAAATGGTAAGGGGCAACCCTTCTTTTAAAGAGGGGAGAACCAGACAGTCAAAGAGGGATAAAAAGAGGATGGGATCTTCTTGGTATCCTAAGAATTTCACATTCTTTTCTAGATTTAACTGAGAGACTTTTTCTTGTAGTGAAGGGATAAGTTCTCCTTCTCCTAAGAAAATGCAAAGAAAAGGGGGAAGATTTGCCTTATGCTTTAAAAGGTGACAAGCATCGATGAGAAGAGATTGATTTTTTCGGATACAGACAGTGCCGATACACCCAATGATTTTATAGCCTAATGCTTTGAAAGAAGAAATCTCATCTACAAGTGGATTTGAGTAAGGCTTTGGGGTAGATTCTTCAATCCCGCAAGGGATTGTGGCCAATTTTTCCTTGAAAACTCCTTTTTCCAGTAGACGGGATTTGTCGCTAAGTGAAACAGTGACAACGCGCTTTAAGGTTTTCATGTTCATGATGGCAATGTCCATCTCTTCAAAAATTTTCTTTTTTATTCCAAATCCATGCATGGTCTGGATGACGGAGATATTGCAACCCAAAATATTTTCACTTGCCATTATCCCGATAAGAGAAGGAATGGCGGCATGGGTGTGGATCAGATCGATGGGGGTTTGAAGATGCAGATTTTTCACTTCAAGAACAGCTTGTATATTTTGCTCAAGATCTCTTTTAAATGTCGAATCCACTTGGATGCAGTGGATGTTTGCCTCTTGAATGGCTTTTAAATATTCTGGGTAGTGGAAATAATCTGGCGCATAGCATGTGTGGCTGATCAGGAGCGACACTTGATGGGAGGCTTTTAGCTGCTCTAATAAGAGATTTAAGAGGATTTTTCCGGAACCTCCCTGCATGTATGTGGTGATATGTAAGATATGCATAGATCACTTTCGGTATAAGCAGTCTGGAGTTTGGATTATCCAAACTCCAGAGAAGCAGTAGACTTCTTTCGAAACTCCATTTGGTCGCTAAAATTGTGCTTTTTGGCATCTTTGCTGCAAAATTTTTAGAGCCAGGTGTATACACATGCTTTCAAAATTTTGCAGCAAATCTGCACAAAAATCCCAAATTTTATCAACCAAAGCGAGTTTCAAAAAAAGTCTAGTATATCAATAACTTATACTTTCTTAGTTTTTTCTTTAGGTGCGCATTCACAAGCAAAGAGATTTGTAGTAGAAGCGCCGTTCAAGAAATTACTTTCTTGTGTAGTGTCTTTACTTTTACGGCGGCAGCCGGCTAAATTGTTTTTACCTTTCTCTTGGCATGGGCAACCGGCTAAATTGTTTTTACCTTTCTCTTGGCATGGGCAACCGGCTAAATTGTTCTTACCTTTCTCTTGGCATGGGCAGCCGGCAAAGCGATTGACTTGTCTTCCACAACGGCAGCTTGGTTTTCCTTTGCATGCAACTACTTCAGGAGCTTGTGGTTCTTTTTGTTTCCCTTTATTCTGGCATCCGCAGTTGCCAAAAAGAGTTTCTTGAAGTTGGACAGGCTGCTCAGACTGAATAGTTTGAAAACCAAATCCAAAGAGCATGGCAAATGCACTTGCAAACAAAACGATATTTTTCATAAATCCCTCTATTGTTAAATTATTTAAGACAAAAAGTTAATCACAGTTAAAGTAAACTGTTTGGATTGCTCGATGTGAGGCAAATGGCCCGTCTCTTCAAACGCAAAACCTTTACTCGATTTTATCTCCTTTAATAATAGGACATGGTCATTTAGACATAATAGATCCTCTGTGCCATAAATTACAAGTGTTGGATGCTTAATGCAATTGATCCAACTTCTGGAATCAAACATTTCAAGGGCTTTTGATTGGCGCTTAAAACTTGGTAAGGATTGAATATCGGGTTCATTAAGAAGCACTTGTGTGACTTGGTATACAGCTTTTGGATTGGCAAGTAAAGCGTTAGAATATACCCAAGGGAGTGTACAGCTGATTTGCATCTCGCGAGGTAGCCCTTGTTCCATCAAAGACTCAACAAAGCGCTGCAGATACATCGATCTGGTGCAAAAATGGGCTGTCGTAGACGAGAGAATAAGGCGACTCAGTTTATTGGGGTATTTATAGGCAACATGTTGCGCAATAGCTCCCCCCATAGAATGGCCCAATAGATGAGGCTTATCCAATTTTAAGGCATCGATTAAATCTGCAACGTCATCTGCCATATCCTCTATGGTATATTGAATATCTGGACAAGAGCTCTTCCCTGCGTCGCGATTGTCGAATGTCACGACTTTGAAGTGGCAAGCGAGCTCTCTTAAAATTAACGACCAGGCAGATTGATTACAATTGAAGCCCGCAATTAACACGAGAGGATACCCAACTCCATGTATTTCGTAGTAAAGAGTCTGTCCATTGACTTCAATAAAACTCGTTGATCCCATATTAAAAAATATACCCAATATCCATGGTTGCATTCCATGTTTTCCAGCTAATATCATGAATTTTTGCGCGGTGTTTAGGGTACTTAAGAGAGCCTCCTGATGCTTTAAATTCTTTAAAGTTGTAGTTTAAGCCAAGAATCCAGAAAGGGGAAAACTCATAGGATGTGTAGGCAAAAAACTCGTGGCCATTTCCCCAGTTTGATGTTTGTTTGCCTACAAATACATGCTCGCCTCGATTGGAACCAAGGGATGAAAAATTCTCCCGCACGGTATTTTGAAAACGGGCATAATGGTAGGCATACGCAAGCCCCATTTTCCAATCGCAATCGATTTGATAAAAGGTTGTAAAGCCGGCCAAGGGGCCGCTCCAGTGTCCGTTATAGGTGTTGTGCGTTTTAATGACGTCAATGTCGCTTTTCTCACTCTCGTCTTCTGCCACATGTTGATGAGCCTCTCTATAATGATTGCTAGAAAGCTTTTGATGGTGATATGAATAGCCTGCAAGCGGCGTAAACCCGAATTTATAGCAGCACATGTTGAATTGATATCCAAGAGCTCCTGATAAGTCGTAAAGCCTTCCTTTGGGACTTGCATGCACTGTATAACTTAAGGAATCATCTGAAATGTGGGTAGCTCTAATTGTTTGGGTGCCATTGTCATCAAACCATCCGTAGTCAAAGTTTGCTTGCATATATAGACTCTCGCAAATGAGAAGTTCTGCCTTTGCATCTACAATCCCGGTGTGCAAATGGTCCCATTTTTCTAAAGTTTTAAATTCCGGTAATCCAATGGAGTTAGCGCTCCATTTAATCTTATCCTGTCTATACCCACCTCCAATGCTAAAATTTAGGGCCGTGTCAAAGCCAAAAATGCTGCAATTGCCATCTTCGGCGCTAACTTGAGCTGGGCAAAATGTGAGCATTGTTCCAAATAGCGAGCCTATAAGAGAGAGATAAAGCCGTTTCATGGGTATAACCTTACATGGAGTGTTTGGGAATTTTTATTAGAATATAGCGGGTAGCACAAATTTGTCGCAATTTCAAAATCTAAAATAGACTGGAATAAGACTATTTACGTTTTTGGCAAAGGAAATTTATCATTTGGATCTGCTGGCTTAATGGGTGGTGGGTCATATGGTTTCCCAGCTTTATTGTTAGGAGCAAAAACTGTAGTATCATGTTGAGATAGGGGTTTGGTATTGCAGCTCATTTTCCAGTAATCCATCACATTCATCACTTCTTCCACAACATCTGGGCTTGGGACTCCATTGGCAACTGTAACAAAACGTGTCACAGTGATCGTTACCTTCTTTGTCTTATCTCTCACGGGTTTTGTATGAGTGAGCCGATATCCAGTGAAAGGAGGCACCTCTTTTCCGCGGCTTACACGAGCTGCATTGGAAGTGCCTATACGCGCAGTGTTGTTTGGAGGGGCACATCCAGCCAAACGACCAATAGCCGGTGCAGGTCCTGAAGCCACGCATTTTGTGGCATGGTCTAACAGATCATCACGAGGACCGCTAACAGGTCTACCGCAGCGAGAACAAGGGCAATCTTTGGCTTGGTTTTTATCCCAAAGCCCTTCGAAAAAGGTGCGCCCATTTGGTACGTAGAATATACCGCGCCCTTTGAAAGATCCTTCTCGGCATTCACCCTCGTATAAAGAGCCATCGGGCCACTTCATGATGCCCCAGCCGTGTGGCAACTTGCTCTCATTCAGGTGACCGTCGTATGTCCGGCTGCAGCCAATGCCTCTCGTCCCGGTCGTGACGAATACCCCATTCACATTAAAAACTTTTATTGGCTCTCCGCCTATCTGGGAAATGTCTGGACTGCAATGGGCTGCATGCTTAGTGAGCTTCCACATGCGTCCAAAAACGACATCTTGGCATTTAGAGCACACGCCATCTTTACACTCGTTCTCCTCAAAGCGCCCCTTGATCTTCACTTGTCTTCCACCAGCAGCTGTGAAGGTTCCTACTCCATGGAATGCGCCTTTGCGAAATCCTCCCTCATAAGTAGATCCATCGTCAAACTCCATCTTACCGGTACCATGCGGTTTGTTGTCCTCTCCCGTTTCACCAGTATAGGACATCAGCGGTTCGTTAGACCCTCCCCCTGTTTGACCAATATAGGGGTAGATTTTTGGCTTTTGCATCACAGGAATATAGGGGTAGATTTTTGGCTTTTGTATCAAAGGAATTTGAACAAAAGCTTGAACGTCAAACCGTTGTCCCATTTCTTTGGTACCAAAACATCGCAGCGTAGCTTGCCCGCGCGCAGCAGCCTTAAGAGCCTCTGCCTGTGTTTCAGTTTGATCAAGTCCGACCCCTTGTGTGCTTTGTGCTCCTTCAAGCAGGTATTGGTGAACTATTCCTTCGGGATCTACTTCATGATGATAAAGATGTGTAATTCCAGGCTCATCTTGATGAGCGGAAGACCCCTGAGAATTGCATAAATAAAGTAGATTTTGAGGGTCATTTTTGCTAAGTGTTTGACGATTGTAAGTTGTAAGATGGTAGCTTTTAGATTCTTCAGCAGATTCTTCAGCAGATTTTTTACCAGGAATGGGAAGAAAGATTGTCTGAATTCTAATCGTTGCGTTCTCATTCTCAGCCTCATCGTTTGTTAGATCAGTATTTGGATCTAACCCTACAGCATGACTCACCATACCTGCTGTTTTAAGGAGGTCGTATAACGTACAAGATTGTCGTTCATCAGGTGGATATTTATTGTCTCTTCGTTCGTTGCCGATGACGACAGCAAACTCCTTAAGTGAAATCAGACCCAAACCTCCATTCAGATTTTGATCCCTGAGAACATACAATGTCTCATGTTGTTCAGAAATGGCGCGAACATCACAGATATTTTCCCCCCAAGGACTAGGCTCTCCATTTGCGGCTTGATCACGCTTGACGTCGTCCCAGGTAGCTGGTAGCATTTGGTAGTTTCTTCGCATAGCTACTCTCTTGATGGCGTGCACCATTTCTTGCATCGATGCAGCCTTAGGTGGGTATAAATCGCTATTCTTTGCCTCCGCTGTGCCTGCTTCCCTAAAGGACTTCAGGGTCAGCAGCATTGTAGTACCAGTAGGTGGGGTGGGCGCAACACTAGCCATAAATTGCTCACATGTTAGTAATAATTTAAAATCTTAATAGTAGAGAAATCTTATTATTTTTTGCAATTAAATTGTTGAGTAGAGGTGGCAAGGTTACAGCAATTCCCGCTAGGTTATAAATAACACAGGATGAGAAAGAAGTCTATTTCTTTTTGCGCATGAAAACAACCGAAGTGCCATAAAGGCCAAGCACATCCATCACAGGATGTTTATATATTCGAGGGTTGAGTTTTCCAGGTTTTGATTCTACCTCTCCATTGTCAAGATAAATGGCGCCGTGTTTGATTTTGTGTGATTCATGGTCGCGATAAAGAACTAAATCCTGAGGCTCTGGATAAGACACATGTTCCCATCCTCTATCTAAAAGCCAATCAATCAAAGAAAAGGTCTTCATTTGTTCAAGAAGTAAAAACTCTTTGACTTGCTCCTTTGCAATCTTGGCAATGGCATATCCATAGCAGCTCATCGTGCTGACTTGCTTTTCTTCAATATTGTACTCTTCTTGAGAAAGACTAGCATTTCCTAGGCACTCAAACTTTAAAGTGGCATAGACTGTATCTACACATCTTGGTATAATTGACATAAACCACATGTCAATATCACTATCTGTTTGATGCCGATTGAAAGCAAAGTTTGATTGTGTTTGGCCAGATTTTTCGAGGACCATTATGCGTCCTGGGCCAATGAGCTGTCTTAAAACTTCCATCACAACAGCCTCTACTTTAGAGGTTAATTCTAAAAGTTTGTGACGATCTAAACCCATCTCTTTGGCATCGTTGCCATCTTTAGATTTTGAAGAGGTGTTATTTAAAGAAGAACGAAGGGTATTCAATCCTATTACAGCGAGTGTATCAGGTGAACAATAAAAGAATCCGTATTCATTGGATAATAGCTTTTTCCCTTCTGCAAGTGACTTTATCGTTTCTTTTGCCACATTTCTAACTAGCTGACAGACCTCTTCAAGCAAAATTAAACTTGTCTTCAACACGTAGGCTTGACTATAATCTTTAGGTTTGTATTCTAAATGCGTGACTTTAACGCCATTTTTCCTTACGCTATAACCTTCGCCTGTGTTAGCTTCTGCTAAACTTGCTGGTAATGTTGCTGGATTGACTAAACTCATAATAATTCCTTTTGTTAAAGAAATGTAAAACATAATGTACACGACTTAATAAATTAAGTCAAACGTTTTAAGGAAAAACTACAGACCCCATTGGCCCAATCGTCCACTTTTAACCTAGAAACGGCAGTTCGAGATGCTAAATTGGCGCAAGATCTTGAATTAGAATCACTTTGCAGTGGGGCGGGACATTTCCAAGTGGTGAAGGACCGCCCCACTGCAAATGATTCTGGTTCAAGAGATTCATGTCAAGTTAGCGTCTCCAACTGCCGTTTCTAGGTTTAAGGTGATTTTTTCGTTTTTTCCAGATCCACCAGTTGAAGATTGCTACGATCCTCCACATTGCGAGGATTGTAGCGACTCTCCTCATCCAGATGAATATACTCGTTCCAGCTGGAACCTGGAATTTTGACGGCGTCAGCTTGGCTGCAAGTTTTTGGTCTTTGCTCGCGCCTTGCCGTCCGGCAATGGTCGCTCGCGTCAGACGCAAAAAATTGCGCCACCTCCAAAGTCAAATTTTCCAGC
>Ga0206944_1046_pt1 | contig 23423 bp, 14 predicted proteins | sample Alteio_BWOrgHeat_4_FD_152978 | JGI IMG/M metagenome (GOLD analysis project Ga0206944, IMG submission 152978) | Enriched cells from forest soil in Barre Woods Harvard Forest LTER site, Petersham, Massachusetts, United States -... | ecosystem: Environmental > Terrestrial > Soil > Temperate forest > O... | reverse complement strand
CGAAGCGACGTGGAATGTGGGGTTGCAAGTAGTTGATAATCAAGCTGCGGTAGCAGCGATAGTACACATATGGGTAATAGGATGGAGGCACGGGCACAGGCAGAGGCACGGGATTTTAGTTTCGAAAGAAGTCTAACAAATAAAATCAGGATAAATATAAAGCCGCATGCAGCTTTATACTTGTCTTGTTAAAATAATAGTTGCACATTGAGTGGGATAAGAAGTTGGTCAAATAATTTACGATCACCACCTATGCTATGTGTTCATTTTTAGCAACTTATAACTCAGCGGGAATTGCTGTAAGTATGTGCATCTCTTTGATCACAAAGTGGTCTTGTAGAATAAGTCGATCTTTTTATTAAAGAACTATTTTACAGCCCCCAAACATGAATGGTTAACGCATCTATTGTCCTGGTTTCTTGGTAGATTTTTTCTACCCATGATCTGTCGGAACGATCAAAAATCACGAGATGGCCTTCAGTAGCACCTTTAGTTTTCATATACTCTGCTGTTTGTTCAAGTCCTTCTTCGATTGTTTTTGGAGAGCGATAAATTTTTAACTCCACAACAATCCATTGATCTTTGAACTCGACCAAAATGTCCACCCGGCCTCTACCTAATGCACATTCACGGTAAATGCGACCACCTCCATTTACAATTCTTTGTAGATAGGCCATCAGGAGCAAATGTGGCCCCGATTCTTTGTACAACATTTCCTCTGCAGATATGGCGGAGTTTTCCCGGTAAAATTGAGTGAACTCTAGGAGCATTTTGTGCATGTCCAAGCATCCGTCGGCCTTGAAATATGAAGCCCTGGGCTGCGTAAAGCTTCCTTGCCTCGTTGCTGTCAGTTCGCGGGGGATGACTTCGTGATAGATGGGATTTGCAATCTGTAACACCCCGTTTTGTTGGGTAACCAGCCCCAAATCTGTGGCGTACTTCACATCTTCCGAAGGGAAAGGGGTGGGGCGCTTTGCTCCAGCAAGAATTTCATCGATGATATGAGCGACCCGTTCCTCTTTAAGCCGATCAATCAAAACATCTAAATGGGTGTCGCGGCGCAAAATCAGGGCTTCGCGCGCGCGGATGATCACGTCTTTTGTGATCGGCTTGGAACGATCGTGGATATCTCTCATAGTGACCTGAAAGCCTAAGGCATTGACAAGCCAAGGTTGCCCTTGTGTTTGGTCAAATGCATAAAGAATGGCATCATCGGTAAATTCTTGTCCGGTTTGTTCAGTATGTTGTTGATAAAGTGCGCGAACCTCGTCTAAAGAAAAGCTTGAAAGCCATAAGCTTTCAGCTTTAATATTAAAGGCGCTTCCGCCAATGACCATCGATTGTTGTTCTTCGGAAAATATTTTGTAATCTTTAACGTCTCTTACGCCGATGAGGCATATTGACTGAGGAAAAGCACTTGGGCGCTCCAGGTACCCAGTACGAAGTTGCCTAAGCACGGAGATTAGCGTATCTCCAACAAGAGAATCTATTTCGTCTATAAAAAGAATAATGGGTTTAAGCGCTACCTCTGACCACATTCTCAAGAACTCATAGAGCGCTGTATGCGGATCATCTGTAATTTGTTCAAAAAGAGCCAAAGAGGGATCTTGTGATCCATATGTTTCGCGAATGCGAAATTTCAGAAGGCTCAGAATAGATTTGATACCCGCTTCAACATTGCCTCTTGCAGTCTGAGCAGATTCGACATTAATGTAAAGAGGGGTATAGGCATTTTCTTTGATCAAACAGGTAATTAATTGAAATATAGCCGATGTCTTTCCAGTCTGCCTAGGAGCATGCAAAATAAAGTAATAACTGCAGTCTATTAATTCGTGAACTTTAGCATAGTCCAAACGGAGAGGCAATAGGTAGTGATTATTGGGAAGGACAGGGCCGGCAATATTAAAAAACTTTTTTGAACCGCTCATGATAAGCTGATTATCTATTGAACTATGGATTTAAGTCCACAAAAAGTCAAAGTTGCCGGCTAAACTATTTAATGATGTTAGTTCTATCAATAGAATGAGTTGTTTCACTCTTTTCATTGATATGAACAGGTCTTAGCAAAGCCAATGCAAAAGAAATGACTGTATGAATGAGCACGCGCGCCTCTTTAGAGTCTTTTAAATGAGGCGTTTTTTCAAAAAACGTCAAGAATTTCAAGACACCTTCCACAGGTATCAGGATGTATGTTCTTGTGATTTTGCTAAGCTCCTTTTTCCACTCATCCTTATTTAAAAGAAATTGTAGCAACACTTTTTCTTTGATCGCAACTTGTTGGTCGGCATCTTTTACCCTTTCAGCTTTTAACTCTTCTTGTGCAATATGCCCTAATTTAATTTTATGAAGCATGAAATCAAGGCTTTCTAAGTACTTTTGGTGATCTTCATCTTTGACTTTTAAGACATGTTTGACTTGCTCTATGAGTGCTGTCATCATTGTTGCAATGACCAAAAGATCCATCTTGAATGTGTGCTCTTCTTTCGTCAGTGAAGTGTGCACAAGAGGGGAGCTATCCGTTTGATTGCTTATCCCTTGTAAGGATACTTCATGCATTTCTGTGTTTTTCTCGTCTTCTTCTTTATGGAAAATAATTAGAGAAGGATTTTGGATCAGATAATTCACAACGTCCCTAAACAAGTGGCGCTGTATTTCTTGCCACTCTGCCTGACTGCAGTATTTGACTTTAGCGATGGTGTAGTTTTGAAAGGAGCCATGTCTTTCAACCCTGACTTGTTGCCCCTCACGCAATAGGGAACCCGGCGCTGCTGTGACATGTAAATTGCCGTGTTCATCTAGAAATTGGCTCCTTTTTTGAATCGTAAAGTCAAACATGCGGCCTGTAATGTCGAGAATCTGTCCGTGACTATATGTATTCATCTCTTTGATTATGTCTAATGCGTTTTCACTGAGGTGATTTGCAATGACCTTTTCCCCTTTCGGTAGAACTACCGCCTCACTTAAGGTGTTAAGACTTTCTAAGAGTTTATCGGCTAAAATACTTGATTGGGCTTCTTCGGCATCTGCTTTGCTTGTAGTTTGAGAAGCTGTTCGCTCAGGTTCTTCTTCAACTTCACCATGTTCCTCCAGAACGGGTGTTTGCTCGATGTCAAGTACACTTTGTTTGCTAGAGAGGTTTTCCTGCTCGTCTTCAAGTTCATGCTTATTGGTATCTATTTCAACAGCGGTCTTTTGCAATTGTTGTTTTGACAAGTGTATTGTAGATTGAAATTTATCTAAATTAACAGGAAATAAATTGAGATTATTGACAAGATTATTAACTTTAATGAGAAAATCTTGTTTTTTTTTCTTCAATCCCCGTTTTTCTGTGATACACTCATCCATTTTTTGTTTAATATCGCTGAGTTGATTGGTGTCGTCGCTAAGGTATGAAAATTCATATTTTTCTTTTAACTCTTTCATTTCTTTATTTAATAACTGATTTTGGGAGTCGATGTTGGCTATTTCTAGTTCCAATTCTTCTAAGAGTTCAGTATTTTTGATAATATGACTACGAATAGCTGTAAGATGCGATTTAACATCGGTATTCGATCCTTTTGTCTGATGATGTTCTGGAATTATGTTATCCTTAGGATTATATTTGGGCGTTATACCCCCACTTGACATGCTGACCATAAGCCGCTCCATCGTTCATTTTGTCCCTATATTTAATTATACAATTTCTGTATTTGTTGTAAAAATAAAATTTTAAATTAGTTATTTTCTTTTTGTTCACAATAAATGTGCATTTTTATGTAAACAGTGTTTTTGTTTTTTTTTGTAGTTTTTGGTTTTAATTTTATTGTTGATAAATAATGCATAAAAATGTAAAATCACTCAGAAATTCACAAAATTCTTGATTGCTATGAAAGAGAGATGCCGTTTTGCAATTTTTGAATGAGTGTTCAAGACTTAATCTGTGTTGACATAAAGCTCTAAAGCGAGTATTTCATTACTTAAGAGGGGAATTAACGTAGAAAACCACCCTCTTACGGATAGCATTGTCGTGGAAAAGTTATATGTTAAAATATACACACTTACTTGGAGGAAATCATGTTTAGCATTGATGGTACGAGAAGAGAGAATGGATTACCAATCTCTCAGGGTAGGCTGGAACAAAATGAAAATGATGATGCGTTATTGAAGACTTATTTGCAGCGCATAGATGTTCTTTTTGCAAATATAAGAATTCAGTGGGGTGACTTAAAACAAACTCAGCAGGTACTAGGTGCTCTGCATGCAAGAGCTGCTACTCTTAAACAGCGCAAAGAGGAACTAGAAGCGAAGCTCCAAGAAATTGGTGTCGCAATGCTAGAAAATGCTGCGGCAATGCAAAAAAACGCTGATAAAAGGCAAGAGAACGCTGTTCAAAAGCAACAATTGATGGAACAATTAGCGGCAAATGATGTTGATCTTAATGAAATTCAAGAATTGAAACGCGTAGTTGAGGACATGAAAAGAAGAGCTGAACAGCTAGCAGTTAAAGCTAAAGCCATTTTTCCAAGCACAGAAGATTCTGATGATGATTTAGAGGGATTCATGGCGGGTCTAGAGCTCAAAAAAGCTGCAAGAGCGGGAGCAACTGCAGTACTAGTATAGCAATATGCGACTTCATCACAGCTTTTTAGAATGTTTATTTAACGCTTACCATGAATTCGTCATTTTATCTCTTCATCTGAAGGGGTGAATTTTACCCCTTTTCTGACAGGCTCGACATATTGAGTGTCAAATGTATGTGCGTTTTTGCCGAAGGAGTTATAAAGGCTAAACCCGTCCACTCTATATCCTTTGAAGTCGTATCCTTGAATTTCAATGTAAGGAACTTCATGAACAAGGCCGCCCGATGAATGAGATTCAACTATTTTGCTGACCGTAAACTTTGCACCGGCGGAAATCAATCCCAGAAAACAGTCATATTTGTTTCGATTTAGCATATAATCTTCCATTGAAATCGGTAGGTGTGAAAAGGCTCCTGGTATTTTAACGTGAAGAATTTTCTTTGTATAATCACTGTTGCTTCTGTAAACAAACACATCTCTTTTCAACTCATATTCTCGGTTAAATAGATGGGCGAATTCTGGACGATCGCTGATGTCGTATTCAATTCCGCCCATCGCTTCTATGACCATGGATTGGCTTCTTTCGATTAGAAATGAGCAACTGGTCAAACACAGGGCCGCAACCAGCAAAATTGGTAATATAGCCCAGCCTTCAATAAATTTGTAGAAACGATAGTTCATTTTTTCCTTTTATTCATTGTTTTATTGCTACCAGCCAAAGCTCAATTTATTGTTTTGGACATTACTACACCTTCTTTGCAAATAAGTACTTCCAGAGTAGTTATGGGCACTCCAAAAAAGGCCCTTTCGTTGGCAAAAATGCGATAGAACCAGAACAAATCCCTTTCATATATCCAAAAGTATCGGCAAGCATGGGGACAGGATCGGTGATACACACATGATTGCGTGCACCTAAATACTCCTCTCTATTCAGCAGTTTTGCTGGCCCATACGCATCGACAAACATCATTCTCTTTAAAGCTGGACATAAGTTATGGATAATTTCACACCCTCTACTATGCGCCTCTACAACGATGACACCATGATGTTTATGTTCCCCCATCTCTTCGATAAGTTGGTGGATTTGATGGTGTGCCTCTCTCTGTGGTTGCGTATTGAAACCGAGCTTCTGACCAATAACCCCAAGTACATCTAAGCAAAGACCATGTGAAGGCATATACATCCCATATACTGTGGCGCCATCATACATTTTCGAAAGGTTTTCAATTTCTCTTTGGATGTTGTTTTCATCATTCAATATACCGCTAACATATAAATGGCAAACACCATCTTTGTTATTACCACTGCCTTTATGGACAAGAAGCTCTGGCTTGCCTTGCTTCCAGCTCGGTTTAAAGGCTGATGGATTGCCGCCGCGAAGGCAATGGCCGGCGAATTCTAGCAGGCCTTGGACGACGGGGTGGGGACATAGGTGATGGCCAAGGTAGGCGATGGTATTGCCAGGAAACATCAGAATTTGCTCAACGGCATAGTGAATCCAGCGGGTGACATTGTTTCGATACGGAGAATCGGTTAAAGATTCATCTGAGAGGCCGTAAGGGTCGATGTGGGTCAAGGGGTTATTTTTGACATAGGCATAGACGTTGGGACCTCCATCGCGGCCAATTGGGTCTGGTGTGATCCAGCGGCCTGTAAATGGATCGTAGTAGCGCCTGCCAAAGAAGACCAAGCCGCTTTCTGTATCAAAGCGCTTGCTGCTAAAGCGCCAACTGATGAGGGCCGTTTCAAAGAGCTCTTCTCCGTAGGCTGTGTAGCTATAGCTTTCAACCTTTTCGCCTGTATTGGCATCGATAATACAAGACACATTGCCCATATGATCGTGCAAGGGAGAAAAAAGGCGACTTCCCTTTTCAATTGCAACGGCAGCGCCAATTTCTGCTCCTTTGCCAATGCCAAGCAATCGCAGCTCCTTAATCACACCCTCTTTGTTGCAGGCGCCAATTTCATTTTGTCCATGGTAAAGGTAGAGCTCTACCTCTTGTTCTTTCCACTTGCCATCATGTTTAACCGAGATGGTTTTACTAAGGCGCCTATGGGTGTCGTCGTAGGTGTAAAAGGCTTTGGTACTACTGCTTTCACAAAGGATCAGGCGATCAAATGCGTCATATTTATAGGAGACTGCCGCGCCTGTTTCAATGGCCGTTTTTTTGATCAGATTGCCACTTAGATCATATGCATATGCGTATATGCCATCGTTAATGAGCTGGTGAAGCTTGTTAAGAGTTGCCTTAGTGCCATTTTTGCTAAGGCGCCTATGGTGGGAGTCGTGCGAATAGGTGTTGCCACAAACCCCTTCCTCTTTCACCAGCTGGTAAAGATCATCATAGGCAAAGTGGATACTTTCTGCTTGAGCACCCGGCTCTTTTTGCACCGACTTTTGCAATATATTGCCCACGAGATCGTACGCTTCAATTGTTTCAGACCAAAGAGCATGCTCGCTCTTTAGAAAACGGCCTAAGGTATCGTAAGAGTAAGACACAGTTGAGGCCGATCCGATAAGATTTGATGCAAGGAGTTTGCCGCTTAAGTCAAAGGAGGTATAAGTATGGGTGTAAGTAGTTTTTCCAGAGGGATTTTTTCTTGCGACACTCTTCATAAAGCAGGCGTCGTATGAGTAGCTAACGCCTGATCCATCTGGAAGGGTCAGCTCTTTTACGCGCGATAATCCATCATAAAAGCTTAATGTTTCAAGGCCATTTCCCAATACATCTTTATGCAAGTTGCCATCGGCATCATATCCCTTTAAAGAGGTTTTTTTGGTGATAAGATCTTCGATTTTTACTGGCCGCCCATTTTTATCGTAAGTGTAGCTGTAGTGGACGGTCCCATCGCTTGACTTTAGAGTCGATAAAAGGCCTAAGGCGTCATATTGGTACTCAATCTTGGTGCCATCTGCCTTAATCGTTGCACTCTTTTGCCCCTGATTAGTGTAAGTCAGTCGGGTGATTTTTTGCTCGGGGGTACCCAATGATTCAATTGTAGCCGTGATGCGATTGCAGCCGTCGTACTCCATCGATGTGACAACAGCTTGTGGAGGGTTTCCATCTGCCACTATCGTATCGATAATTTTGACCAGGTTCCCTTTTTTATCGTACCTTTTTTCCTGTCTTTGTATTTCCTTACCAAAGGCATTTTTACATGTTAAAAGAGACTCTCTTCCTAAGGCGTCATATTCGGTGGTGGCAGTATTGCCCAAAGAATCTGTCACTTCAGTGCAGGCCACACACTGCTGCAAAGCATTGATGTGGCGATGCTTAATGTGGGTATGAATCGCATTACCTAAAGGATCTACAGTTTCAATGGCTTGTCCGCGCGAATCATAGCGCGTGATCGTTGTAGAGGGGGCATTATTGGGATATGTCGTGACAGAAGTTAAATTGCCACGGGTATCGTATACATTGGTCAGCCGCGTTTTGACTTGGCCAAATGGATCTTCCACCCTTTCTTCGATGACGCGGTTTAAGAGGTCGTGATCTTGCGCCTTAACAAGATAATCCTTTTCACCACTTCCGTGGTATTCATGGGTCTTTGCAAGTCTTCCTAAAGGATCATAGAAGTAATTTGTTTTGGCACTTCCTTTATACTTTGTTTTAAGCTTTCCATCCGGATAGTAGTCATACTGTGTGATAGCTCCCATTGGATCTGTTTCTTTGACCAGATGAAAGGGGGTGTATTCGCAAAGAGTGATAAGTTCAACATTACTGACACTTGTATTAATCTTTGTGGGTCTACCCTTAACATCGTTTTCATAACAGGTTGTCACCCCGTTTCTTTCGATGTGTTTGATGAGATGCCCATTTAAGGAGTACCACTTTTTCTCTATCGATCCATCTGGGTAGATGGTTTCAGCCATTTCCCCCTTGATCGTATGGCGCCTTTTAATTTCAAACCCCTCTTCATCGATCTCTTTTACGACATTGCCCATGGGGTCGTACTCTTTGAAAAGTGTTGGCTGTTTCGGTTGCCCATTTTTGTCCAATACTTTGGGAAATGTCACTTGAACGACTCTGCCATGGGCATCGTATGCAAAGTTTGTCTCATTGCCATTTGTATCTGTTGCTGCAATGCATTTTCCAGCTAAGTCGTACTTATAACCTGTCGCAAGCCTTATGCCATCGCTATGCAGCTCTTCTTCTTTGATGAGCCGATTCATAAAATCATAAGTAAATTGAGTGGTGTAGGCAAGGCTTGCCGTTTTTCTAGATGTACAGTTATTATTTAAGTCATAGGTCATCGTGGTCAGAGTACCGAGTGGATCGGTCTCGCTTGTGACGTTATTTGCCTTATCGTATTCCCATTTTAAGGCATAGGCTAATTTGTCATCTGATCCATAGTGCTCTTGTTTTGTGATTTTGCCCCTTGCATTGTAGGCATTGACTACCTTATGCACCAATAGCTCTTTGTTTGTTTTAAGACATAAGGCCTTCTTCTCGATTACAAGAGGGAACGCCTTTGGCTTATTCTTACTTGGAGTGATATAGGTGATATGCCTCTCTGTTACCCCGCTTAAATCGCTGACATTATCTGAAAGGCCATCGTCAACTACCTCTTTAATGACGGCGCTATCTTCGTTATAGGTATAAAAGCTTCGCAATTTATAGCGAGGGCCGACCATGCTTTCAGAAAACTTTGCAATCAGGCGATTGGATTTTGGCGCATACACATATCTTATCTTTTCAAAACCGTCCGATTCTTCAGTGAGCAGGTTATAGCCATCATTTGTGTATTTACACGTTTTACTTAAAACTTCAGACCCATTTGCTGATACTTTACCATTGACTGGCTTACTTGGGAGTTTTGCTGCATGCCCTGATAAGTTGCCAAAAAGATCGGTCTTTGTTGCGTTGCCGGCCGCATCGTAGGTAAATGTCTTTGCAAAGACAACCCCTTGCCCTTCCTGTTCAAGGCAATGGGAGAGAAGATTTGTCGCATTTGCAGATTCTACGTCTCCCCATTCCATCCACTCTTTCGTGTAGACCTTGTCATTTTTATTATATCTTCGAACGCTTTGTAATCTATGCAAGGCGTTAAAGACATATTCTATCTTATTGCCGACTGCATCTGTGACGACAGATGTCCCATCAGTAAATTCGCGCTGCACTCTTTCGTTCTTTTTTTTTCCATAATTGAGGTGATAAAAAAAGTGGTAGATGGGAACAGCCGTAGCATCAGTACCGGCCGGTGCCTTAAGAGTTCTGACCCGGTCTGACCTTGGATCTTCATCGCTGTATTTGATTTTGACAAGTTCTTGAGGCGTCTCATTTTTCCCTTCGCGGTAGTAGTTTATTTCAAGAAAGCGTTGATCATCTCGATAGCAACTACTGATACAGGCGTATCTTGAATCAATGCCATATGTCGAGCAATACGTGTAGCCCTCTTTATACCCAGAGGAGTTTTCTACTCCTAGTAAAAGTGGCACTTTAAGATTTGGGTCTTTGAATATTAAGTAATTGACCCAATCTCCAGTATCTGTGGTCACTTTATAGTCAAGGCAACTTGCCAAAAATTTTACTTTATTGGTCGGAAAAAGTATCTCTCCTGCACTCTCTTTTGATGAATTTAATAAAGAGACAGATTGTAAAAGTATTTTAGAGTCTGGGCGCACATAGCGATAGCCGATTTTATTACCACTTGCAAGGGTGTCAGAGTCAATTCTTCGACAGCGCACCTCATCCTTATGCATATATCGGTATTGCTTATAACTTCCATCGCCTAATTTTAGGGTTTTGATGTCGTCGTTATTCCAATCTCTATGCAGCTGGATATTTTTAATATTGGTTTGCCCGGAGATATACCCAGATGCATTATTTGTCACAGAGCGCTTAATGGCTTTTGGAGATAGTTGATAGGTCTCATTCTTTGTCGCCTTATATGGCAGATTGCAACCATGTCCAAGAGTAACCACATATTTTGCCTCTTCATCACTTGTGGCATAACGCATGTAGGATAAATGGTTGAGGAACCATCCGGGAGTAAGGGTGCCATACCCAATCACCATCCCGCCAAATGTGCGATCAAGCGTTAAAGGTTCTACCCCATGCGGCACAATTAAGTCTGTATTTGTAAAGCCAAAATGTCCGGAGATCACATTGACACATCCATGCACCATGCAAGAGGGCTCAGCATCAAGGCTTGCCATTGGAATTGGAGCTTGCATCCCTTTTAAGACAGAGGACTCAAAGCCGAGTTCTTGAGGCGATTCAAAGCTTGTAGCAAATGCAATAAAAGGAAAAGTTACAAAGTAGAAAAGGACAAGCGCTAATTGTTTTTTTGTATGCATAGATGATAGCTCATGAAAAAGTGCGAAGGCTATAGATATAAAGAACAAGATACTTTCTTATCTACTCTTTTTTTTACTTCATATTCAGCAATTTCCGCTGTTACTCGGGGTTTTCTTTCCCTCATGCTACCTTCTTTCATCCCATTCTGTGATTACTAAATTTTTTAGCGGAAATTGCTGTCTAATCACTTTTTGCATTGATAATTTTACGGGGAAAACATATTGTAAGTTTTTCAAAGTTAAAATGTCGTATTATTACTTGTAGAAGGTAGGACTATGGGCATGTCAAGTATTGGCGGCAAGCCAATTTCAGATGATTTTGCATTTAATGAAGTTACAGAGCAGCTTTCAAATGTGCTGAAAATGCGAGATGGATCAGCGCTTCAGCTAAAATGCACACCACAAGGCATAGCTTTCAGGCTTACCGATAACTGGGGGCTAACTACCACCACACCAAACTTTATCCTCACTAATGTTTCATCAGAGTTTCCAGATGCTATTGCCAATGCCAGATCAGACATTGAAAGAGATAAGTTGATGACAGATTATCTCTTAAAAAAGTTCGATAGCTACCGCAACCATCCAATTGTCTTTGACATTCAAGTTATACAAGCACATGGGAAACCTACCGTATTGTTTTCCCCCTATGGAGTTAGGGGAGGGGGTTGGAAGAAGAATAGCTCCATTCTTGGCGGTCTAGCCTTAGCTGCTGGCGGTGTCACTCTTGTTGTTTTCTCAGGAGGAACTCTACTCCCTCTTGTTGGCGCAGCAGCTTTAGGTGGTGGCGTGAACGGGACCATCTACGGGGTCAAAACAGAAGAAAAAAATATCACAGCTTTGGGCCTTGGTGCTGAACTGGCGATTGGGGCCGTGACTGGGTCAGTTTCTGGTGGACTTGGCGCAGGTGGTGATGCAATTATTAAACAAGTTGGCTACCAAGGTGCAAAAAAAGTAATAGCAAGCGCTGCTACCAATGCACTTGCAGGAGCTGCGAGTGTCACAAGCGGCAAGGTCACTAAGAATGGAATTGATGCAGCCAAAACAGGAAAGCCTTTAAAAGCTTCAGATTTAACTAGGGGTATAACTGTCACTGATGTGTTATGCGGCGCTGGCGCTGGAAGTCTTGCCTCTTTAGCTACTGATGCAGGGACTACACTTACTTCAAATGCGGTGAAAAAAGTATTTACTGCAGCTTCTGATGAAATGGCTTATGCTGCAAAAGTGACTTGTGGAACGGTTGCCGGAGGAGTTGGTGGGGCAGCTGGCGGTGCTGCCGCAGTACTTGCTGAAGAGGGCATACATCAATTGAAATCCGATCCATCAACTACTGAAGAGGCGCCAAGACCTCCCTTAAAAGAGCGTCTAATGGAAGCTGTGTTTACTGGTGCCGTGATTGGAAGTGTCCTTGGCGCTGGCAAAGCCTCTAGAGAGACTCCAAATCAGCAAAAAACAAAACCCGATGAGACCATACCGCTGCGCAATAGAAGAATTAGGCATAGAGGGGGAAGGCATAATCGTAGAATCACAAAATTAGATCAAAATGGGGGTGAAGTAAGACCACCTCGAGTATGGTATCCAAAACAACAACAGCCCCAAAATGCAGCAGGTCCATCAACTGTTCCAGATACTTCAACAGCTGCTCACGTTGAAAGGACTTTTGAAAAGAGACAGCGATTCACAGGGGATGGGAATTACGCTCGAAAATCCTCAGCCATGCCTTCAGAGGCTTATGTAGAGGTTGGAAGCCGTGATTTTTCGACTGCGGCCCGAACTGAATGGGCTCGGCAAAGGAGACTTCGATTTGGAGAAAATGGGAATTACACTCGCGAATTTCCAGATGTGGCTTCAGCGCATCCTATAGAACATGGATGGCATAAGGTAAGGAAATTTAGACGACACAATCGTGAGGGCGTTGCGCGAAATGCAGAAATAAAAGCAGCAGAAAGTATGGCAAAAATACTCTCTGATAGTCCCCCCTTAAATGATGAAAGCACAAGTTATCTGAGAAAAATTGGCAATGGTTTGAAACAAACCGGCAAAACAGTTGGCAATGGTTTGAAACAAACCGGCAAAATAGTTGGCAAAGTTTTTATGACTGGGAGCTCTATCATCTTTGTTCTAAAAGATGGGACAAAGCTTGTGATTGAAGTTAGTAAAAATGAGAGATGGACTAAAAAAAGAGTCATTAAAGTTGCACTTGAGGGATTTTTTTTCGGCATGGCTCTTTCCTCTTTTGGTTTTGATATCTATGGAAAATTCAAAAACGTAAAAGAACTATCGAGCTTAGTTCGAAAAGTTGCACTAGGCACTAAAGTCTTGACAGGGGGGAAAAGGGTTGCTGAATCTGCTAATCAAGCCTATACTTGTTACCAAATGAAACTACCTAAAACTGAAGCATTAGTGACCCTGATCATCACTGCAGTGGCAGAGTTTACTAAGGTTGGTTTTGCTACAACAGACCTATTTCCAGAAGAAATAAGAGGCTGGGTTGCCAACAATGTGTCTTGGGTACTGCCAAGTCAGCTGCAAAATGATTTAGCAAAACTTGGAATCACCAATGAGGAAATAGCGGGTAGAGTAGAAAGTGCCATTAAAGACGTTTTACTTGTTTTGAGCGGAGGTGCTGGATTAGCAACTGTGATACAAAAGAAAGCCATGCCTATCTTAAGACCCAGCGCCTATCGTACAAATGAAACTGCCGCTAATTTGCCGGGCACGCGTATGAAAAAAATTCGTCAAGGAAATCGCACAATTGAGGTACCTGTAAGAGAAGACCCAAGTGAACAAGAGGCAGACCAAGAGCCTGTTGATGACGAATCCGTCAGTGAAAGAGAGAGGCTATTGGATATAGCCACACGCTTTGCACTTGAAGCTGCACTTGTTGAAAGACATTCCACAGACCGCTTTAGAAAATGGCATCCCAGTTTTGTCTGTCCATTAAGTAATGGCGCCATTCTTAATCCAGTGTCATTTCAGCCGCCTGGATTAAATATCAAATTTTATTTTGAAAGAGAGGTAGTGCATACTCGGATTCAAGAAGCGGGAGGTGCACTTAGAGTGGCTTTAAGAGAACATGGGGAATTTACCATTAACGCTGAAAGCCTTCTTGAATGCGCACCGGATGTACACGCAGAATTAAAAAAAGCGCGCGTAGATGTTCAAAAAAGTGTAGAGGCAAGTCTTAAATTAAAGCAGAAAAAAGAGAATGCAAAAAACAACAAACCTAAAATAGGAGGAAAAGATGTCAGTTGAAGTCATTGCAACCCTTGCTCAAACGATCAGTGTAGGATCGGATCTATATAAGCTTTTTCAGTTCATGAAAAGTGATAGGCCGACAACTAAAATCGAAAAAGCAAACATGGTAGCTAAAACTCTTTTGAGTTTTGCTCAAATGGCATCGATTTCCTCAAAAGCTGGTGACGACTCTTTAGAGATGCAGCAGATGTGGAAGAAAATCGAACTAGGTAGTGGAGTCCTTCATATGATGAGCGATGGTTTCGCCGCTAAGCAAGAAGCTCGAGATGGTAATTTAACGACAGGTGAATATTTAGAACGAATGCTAGCTAATGTGTGCCAATTTTCACGAATGGCCTCCGAACAAGATGCTTTGCAAGAAAAGCAGTATCTTGCCATGAGTGATGAAGAGCGAGCCAATGCTACTCGTCCTGTCTACGATTACTCTGGTGACACCCGTGTTAAGATAGGTGATAAACCAATCGATGTCGAGGAATGCAAAGCTAACCTTGAAGGCGCTGAAACTGCAAGAAAATTCTTTCTAGCAGGCGAAGCCATTGGTAAGGGGCATCTGGTTACACAAACTGCGGAAGCAATAGGTCGATTTATCGATTTTGCTGAAAACTATCGCACCAGAAGAAGAGCTGTTCAGCAGCAAGAGCTTGCCACCAATTTATTAATTGATAGAACGACCATTCCTACTGAATATGCAACTGACCCAGTTTTAAGCCAGTACACATGTACAATCACTCATGAACCCATTCGGTATGTAAGACGCGATCCGCATACTGGAACGCTCTATGAAGCGTATGCCATTATAGCGTGGATAGAACGAGCTGGTACCTCTCCACTTGCGAGATGTCGTTTAACTGTAGGAGAGTTGCAAGAAGTTCCAGATATACAAGCTCAGATTGATAATCGCTTACGAGAACTCGATGAAGCAAATGCGACTTTGTGAACCAATGAACTCTCAAGAGTAATAACATGGCATTAATCCCATCTTTTGGTTATTGCGCATTAGCTACTGCTGGAGCTTGGGCGCTTACCCAAGCTCCAGAATTGTTGTTTCCAAAAGCTTTAGATCTTATTAATTACAGACAGCAAACATCGCTTGAGGCACGCGTACACAACTTAAGAAAGCAAATTCGTGGATTTATTACAGAAGCTTGTAATCGAAGCTCTTCTTTTCAGTTTACCGCAACCTCTCTTAAAGAAAATTTAGCAATAGCAACTTTATTGCTGTCGCTACTTGCCAAACAAAGCGAATTAAAACTCTTTGCAAGGGCACCTGACATACCAGAAAAGATAGACACGCTAGTAGCTTCTTTAGGAGCTATAGTTGTCCTTTGCGCAGCGCTTCAGGTAGCAAGAGTGGGATTAGTCCGCTTTGCTTTTATCTATCTTCGAGATAGTGTTAACGAGCCTAATAATCCAAGACCCATCTTAAATTGGCTCTATAATCTTCTTATATCTTTAGAACCTACTGGACATTAGAAATACATTATCCTAGAAACGGCAGTTCGAGATGGCAAATTAATGCAAGATCTTGAATTAGAATCACTTTGCAATGGGGTGGGACATTCCCAAATGGTGAAGGACCACCCCATTGCAAATGATTCTGGTTCAAGAGATTGCGTTAAGTTGCCGTCTCCAACTGCCGTTTCTAGGATTATTCCTCTCTAAAATCTGGGAGTTCGCTTACATGGCGGTGTGCAGCTGCTTGACTGCTGCCAACAAAGTTATCGCCGTCCATATAAGGGTTTCTTGGCTCGTCTGTGGCTTCTAATTGTACGTTTTTTATGCCTGGTTGGTAGGTTTTAAGCTTATTTAAATACTTTCTTGCAAGGGGATCTTTCAAGTTAGCCGATATTTTTAAAGCAGTCACAAGAGCGCCAATTTCACCGACAAGATAAGAGCTTGCGGCACTTGAGAGCTCTTCTGGTAACAACTGAAGCGGGCAAGCTAGTACCCCAATCTCTTGTTCAAAATCCTTTGAATCGTATAAGTCCATTAAGTGGCAGGCTCTTTTAAAAAGAGCTTCTGCTGTTGGATTGGGCCTATCAAGACCCCATTCGCGCGCTTTTTCTTCTAGTCCTTTAAAATCTTCTGCATCTAAATAACGAGCGATGACGACGATCTCTTTAATACTTTGTAATTTTTCTAAATTATGGATTAAATGATTGCGCAAAATTCTACATACTTTATGTTCTGCTTTTAGCTTGTTAAGAACAGACCACAAATGATAGGCCATAGCGCATCGAAAATATGGATTTTCAAGACCTAAATCCTTGTGCACTTTTGCAGCGAGAAGGTATGCATGGAGCCTTTCTTGTGGGGTATTTAAAACATCTTTTGGTTCTTGATGTAATATTTTAGCGCGGGGTCCTACTCTTTCTGCTTGTCTTTCTTTAAATGCAGCTTTCCTTATTTCTAGAATACGAGCAGCCTCTTGTTCCATTGCTTTTATCTCTTCAGCTTTAGCGTTTCGCAGAGTTTGATTTTTTTGCACTGCTGCAGCGTGTGCTGCAGCCTTTGTTCCGCTTAAGTGTTTCCTTTCAAGATTGGCATAGCGTTTGTGATACTCTTTTGCTCGATCAATAAGATCTTCTCGTTGTTTTCGCATTTCAGCAATTAACGCGTTTTCTGCTTTAGCAAACTCCATGACAAGCGCTTCTGCCTCTTTGTGCATCATCATTAATTCTTGTAGTAATTCTTTAGAAACGTCTCCTTGAAGATAAAAGTCACATTGCTTATACAAATTGTCCAAGTTGTAATAATTTCTAGAGAGGATATCGTAGTGCTGAAAAATGATGTCATTATGCTTTGTCCATTCCGAAACAAAGCCCACTTTACCTGCTTTATCCTCCCACTCACTTAAAACCCTCAGATGATTCTTTTGTTCTGCAGTAAGATTATTATATGTTTTTGTAATCGTTTCAAACTGTTTTACGCTTATTTCAGTTTGTTTATTTATTCTATCTTTCATGCTCATTTTATTCTGAGAATAGTGCCAAAAAGTATTTTCGTCTAGGGGATCATCGCTTAAAATGCACTCCATCAACGAGCCTGGTAAAATGACCATCGTTTCAGGGCTGTTTAATATTTCAATAGAACGTAAGGTTGCTGTAAAGCCATTTTTTTGCAGATAGGTGGCACATTGTTGCAATCTTGGCAAGTGAGTTTGCAAAATTTTCCAAGGTTCTGCATCCAAGAAAATTGCCAGCATATAAATTATCTGTTCATGAGAGGTTGAATTAACAATGGTGTTTAATTTTGTAATTAATATTTCTCTTTTGTATTTTAAAACTGGTTTTTTGCTATTAATTGTTGTGTTGATAAAGTGTTGCAATACTAGCCCGTCATTTAAAAGGAAAACTAGTACCTCTTTTGATATTTCAAAATTAGCACATGGTTTCTCCTCCATTTCCTGTAAGACATGAATCCTCTCGATTTTAAGAAGCTCATCAGCTGGAATGTACGGATAGACCCCTTGAGGTGGCTTCAACCTAAAAACGGCAGTTGGAGACGCTAACTTGACACAATCTCTTGAACCAGAATCATTTGCAGTGGGGCGGTCCAACACCCTCTGGGAATGTCCCGCCCCACTGCAAAGTGATTCTAATTCAAGATCTTGCGCCAATTTAGCATCTCGAACTGCCGTTTCTAGGTTCAAACAACTATCGATTCCAAACAAGTAAGACAATAAAAACTGCCTCACGTTTACCGAAAGACTAAGTTTGGCTTCTTGATCTTCGATAGAAAAAAGCCTCATCTTTAACGCTTGAAAATAAGGTTTCTTTAGCATATCCGAGAGGGTGCAATTGCACTTCGTTCTTTCCAATTCACAAGCCTTCAAAAACCGTTTAATATCGTTTAACTTTTGGCTGTCCTCATCAATAAAAAAAGGCGCTTGATGACATAGTTTTAGAAGTTGTATCAATATGTCAGCTTGAATATTAGGACAAAAAGCTAACCATTGTTTAATAGTTTTATAAATCAAAAGGCGCTTTTTAATGTCTATCTCTTCTAACCCCATTAACTTGTGAGCGTTTACATATTGGGGAAAGGAAAGACCAAATTCTAATAATTGTTCGATATGATTTAAGCTATCTTTTCTTAAGTCTTCATTTGCATTTTTTTTACAAGCTTTTAATGCTTTACTCAGTTGGGAGTTAAGTCCTACGTCCTGCAATTTTGCGATGATATTAAGTGCTTTATCGAAATCAAGTGCCATGCAGGCTGCTCGGTAAAGAAAAGCATCAATGGCGGGGCTATTTGAATATTCGGCCTCATGATCGAGTAGATATTGCAAAGATCCCTTCGTCTCAATGAACGTTTCTATATCTTGCAGGTTGTTTGATTGAAAGTAGGTGATCAAAGAGCATCGGATTGGGTCTAAGCGTTGCAGTCCCTCTAGCAGGCGCAAAAATGAGGGCGAAGGGTTATCTTCAAAAAACTTAATAAAATAGGTTATCTGAGAGAGATATGTAACAGGTTGCTGAAAAGTGTTAAGGAGTTCCAAACACCGATGGAATAAATTATTGACTTCTGCCCAATCAGATCTTCTTAAAGCCGCTTGCATCCAACGAAAATATATCTCCAATTGATTGCAATCGGCTTTACTTCTGAAAGTCTCAAACGCGACTTCATATTTGAGGATATGAGTGATGTTATTAAAGACATATTCAATCATGGAATGGATCCATGGACTATATTTTTGTACATCCTGAAATGACCAAAGGCTATTAGGAGATGAAGCCATGCAACAAAAGGCAGGTAATCCAATAGAATTAAAACGAAAAGTTGTTGGATCATATGGAGGTGGCTCTTTTGATACCTCTTGCTCTTGAGATAGATATTGATTTAATTTTGTCATTTCATCCACCGCAAAGCCATTGAATTCTGTAATTATAGCCACCACGACACGACAGAAATCAAAGGAATCAAATTTTTTTGAAATCGGAATTAATAAATCAATTAATCCTTTAAAAAAAGTATCGTTGTTTTGCATGGTAGTGAATAAACATTGAATATTTTGTTTTAAATATTCGATTATTGTAGACACTGCACCAAATTTGACAATAGCCTCATTCCAGATCGGGTGGAACCCTAAAAATGAGCTCTGAGTTTTTAGTTGCTTAACAATGTTAATTACAATAGACGTTGATTTTATCATTTCTTGTCGATTGTCTTCAGAAGGATTTTGACGGTGTGTTAACAAAGCCTCTTCTCGATAATCGAATGCCAACTTGAAAAGGAGTACGTTAATTGACAAATAATGTTTGCCATCAAGAGGAAGTGTACGAGAGCGTGCGCACTCTGCTGATAGCCCACATAGTCTTTTCATGGCCTTTTCAGATGGTGGAAGGTGCTTTTGTACATATGCTCCCCATGCGATCTTAAAATCAAACAACACCTCTTCAGAAAGAGAAGCTTTTTCGGTATAAAGAGCAACGCATTCATCATATGCAGTTAATACAAGTTCTGTGGCTTCACTTTCGACTGCAGGAAGTACATGTTGTAAGAGGACTTCGACTTTTTCAAAGAGACCTTCCTTTGCATATTTTTTAGCTCTATCTAACACTATTTCTAAATAGGCAAGGGGGCTTGATGGGTTTTCCTGTACGATGATGAATTTAAGCTCTGCGATCATTTGTACGCGAAATTCTTGCGTAAATGATTGGATATTTACTTGGTTTACTGATGCAGAAATCCTGGCTGCGAGATGAAGCGCCCACAACTTGTCTTCAGATGAAATTTTAGGGTTTGATTGAAGTATGGACAAACTTACAGCCATGATCTCATCAGATTGGGATGAATAGTCTGTGATTGCATGTAATGTTTGTTGTATCCTTTCTTCAAATTGAAGACGGAATAGATCTAAATTTTCACAACTACTACTTAGAGCCATAAGATACTTCCAAAGCGAAGGGTTTTTAAAAAAAGCTGGTCAATTTATAACATAAATGTAATTAAACCGCAACATGTTTTTTAGTTTTTGTTTTTTAGTTTTTATTTTGTAGATGAATGAAAATTGTAAATTAATTCGCCATAACAATATTTTGAAAAACAAGGATGATTTTATGCCTATTTCTTAACGATCCCTTAGTCCAATTTTTCTTGATCTTCTATAATAGTGCGCCCTTCTTTGGTATACCCTTCGATGCGCACTTGTTCTCTGTAATACCAATCAAACATGTCGCGACGCAGCTTAGCCATCCAAGACTTGCCTTCAAAGCGCCTTTTCAGATTATAAAAAATAATCCCCTCTGCCATCACAATTTCTGAAAGGTTTAGTTTTGATGCGCGTTTAGTAAAAAAACGGGAAGCAAGTCCCGTTTTAAACCAGGCGCTCCAATTGTCAAAGGTGGGGGCATGTTCGTGGAAGGACTTATACCTAAGATCAGAGATAGCCTTTTCAAAAGGATACCAAAGGTGTACATCGAGTTTGTAAGGATTGCTTTGCAGCTTGGGGCCAATGACTTCTCCCACTTGTTCCCCATCCATTTTTACGTAGTCTTTGCCAATGGCTTGAAAGATCCCTTCAATAATGAATGTTTTTCCCTTTACCACCTGAAGGGGATCGATGACGTTTAGACGGTTTTGGACCGCGATAAGCCTTCCTTTTTCTGTCTTAATCTTGACATTCGTCCCATCGAGTTTTTCTACCGCAATGGTTTCGGGATCTTGAAATACCCACTCAAAACCTGGATTAATTTGATCGACGACAAGATAGGCAAAAGGCTCGCGTAGATTCAATGCGCTGCCACGGGCTTTCCAATCGCCTAGATCGACCTTAAAAGACTGGCGAATAAAGGGACAATGAATTTTTGGAAAGTCAGAAAGTATCTCAGCCATATGCCCCCTAATATCTTATTTAGGTTTATTGTCGGTAGAACAGCTGCTTTTCCCAAGCAATTGATTAAGCACACACCAGCTTGCAGCAGCTTCATAAAAGACAAAAAGAGAAATAGCAAATAAAATCCAGCTTTGGAGCCACCACGCTAAGATGAGGATCGAAATGGCCATTGCAAGGCGCACTAAGCGTCCTTGCGTGTCAATATTTTTTTTCATGAGTAAATTCCCTTACATTGTAAGATTTCCTGTCAGCCTCTAACGAGCATGCAACCATTCCATATTTGCGGTATAGCATCGATTTAAAATAATTCATCGCGTTTACACCGAAAGTATTTCAAAATTTGGTTTTTGGCAAAGAAAATCTGAAAAAAATTTGAGCGGGAGCCGCTGTAGCCGCGAACGCTGACTTGTCCTTTTATTTCGTCTATGATAATCTCAATTTTCCCCCATTCATCGACGCTATTGTCGATGACATCCTTGAGCATGATGAATATTTAAGAGGGACAATGAATAAAGAAGTCAGATGGAAGCAAAGGTTTCAGAATCTTAAAAAATCCTATGAATTTTTAAAAGAAGGCTTATCTCTTTCCTCACCTGATCGCTTTCAAGAGGCTGGCATTATCCAATCTTTTGAGTTTACTTTTGAACTTTCCTGGAAAACACTTAAGGATTTTTTAGAAGGAAAAGGCTCTTCCATTTCATTTGCAAGAGATGTTATTAAAGAGGCTTTTGCCGCCCGCTTAATCAAAGATGGACATCTTTGGATTGAAATGCTAGAACAACGCAACGCGCTATCTCATACCTACGACAGAAAGCAAGCCAATGATGCCTTAAACCTAATCAAAAGCCGCTATTTCCCCGCGATTCAACAAGTCTATCAGGAGCTTGAAAAGCGATGTTTGGACTAAGAAATTCAGATCTTCGCATGATTAAAGAAGTTTTTCAGAACCATCCAGGCGTCTCTGAAGCCTTTATTTTTGGATCACGTGCTATGGGCAATTATAAGGAAGGATCTGATGTCGACATTGCGCTAAAAGGCGATATGTCGCCTCAAACTCTTATTGCAATCTCTGCAGAATTAAATGAAGTGATCCCACTCCCCTATAAATTTGATGTGATTGCCTATTCACAAATTCTTAGCCAAGAATTGCTCCATCACATTGACCAACATGGGATAAGCTTTTACAGCCAGCGGTCCAGTTCACCAACATAGGTAACATTAGCCGGAGTTTACGAGTTAGGGAATGCAATGAGGTAAAACAGCTTGTAAATTATCCATGCTATCATTAATATGCAAGGTATATGAGATATTTAAACCGACACATTGAAACGCAAATTTTAGAATCTGCAAAATACTTTAAAGCAATTCTTCTTCTTGGAGCACGTCAAGTTGGCAAAAGTACACTTCTTACCCACTTATTTCCAAAGACAAAAGCGATCGTTTTTGGACCCCTACAGGACGTTTATCGAGCAAGACAAGATCCTGATCTGTTTCTTGAATCTTTTCCGTCTCCTATAATATTAGACGAAGTGCAATATGTTCCCGAACTTCTTGCATCATTGAAACAAAAAATGGATAAAAGTGAGGCTAAAGGACAATATTTCCTAACGGGATCTCAAAATTTTAGCATGTTGCGAAATGTGGCTGAAAGCATGGCTGGAAGAGTTGCAATTTTTCACCTGGATAATTTTACCCAACAAGAAATTTTAGGCTTAGGGAATCAGGGGGGGTGGGTACCTGACTATTTAGACAATCCAGACACTTTCTATAAAACAAGGAATACGGGGATTAAAATACCTTATTCGCTTGTGGAATTTCTTTTTCGAGGCACTTTCCCTGCAACTTTAGAACTTCCCACTCCTCAGATTTCAAGATATTTTAGCTCTTATCTGCAGACCTATGTCGACCGTGATGTGCGTACAATCGAAAACATTCAAAGTCTTTCCGAATTTGATCGCTTTTTGGGGATTTGTGCTTCCTTAACAGCTCAAGAAATTAATTCTTCCCATCTTGGAAGAGAAATTGGAATTTCACCGCAAACTGCCAGACGGTGGCTGGATCTTTTAACATTTTCCTATCAGTGGTTTGAACTTTTTCCTTATCATGGAAATACGATTAAACGAATTAGTGGGAAAAAAAAGGGGTATTTTAAAGACACAGGATTTGCTTGTTTTTTACAGGCAATCGATTCTTCTGACAGTTTAGCGAAAAGCCCAAAGTTAGGAGCCATTTTTGAAACGTGGGTAGTGAATTCTATTCATCAACAATTTGCGACTTTATCTGTTCCTCCTAAAACATACCATTGGAGAACCACAGCTGGTGCTGAAGTGGATCTTATCATCGAAAAAGCCTCTAAGCTTTACCCAATCGAAATGAAATGCAAAACTCATTTAACAAGGGCTGATTTAAGTGGGCTTAAGGCCTTTCGTGAAACATATTCTAATAGCGAAATCATGCCAGGTTTAGTCAT
>Ga0206944_1045_pt1 | contig 23449 bp, 20 predicted proteins | sample Alteio_BWOrgHeat_4_FD_152978 | JGI IMG/M metagenome (GOLD analysis project Ga0206944, IMG submission 152978) | Enriched cells from forest soil in Barre Woods Harvard Forest LTER site, Petersham, Massachusetts, United States -... | ecosystem: Environmental > Terrestrial > Soil > Temperate forest > O... | reverse complement strand
CGTAATCTTTTGAGCTATAATCGCTTCTGACGGGGATCGCCTTCACCATTAGGGAATGTCGATCCCCGCCAGAAGCGATTCTAACTCAAAATCTTACATCACTTTGCCATCTCGAACTGCCGTTTCTAGGTTAAATTGCAAGATTAATGAAGGTTAGCAAGTTAAATGTCGCATGAAGACCAATTGGCGCTATAAGAGAGTCTTTCCTTAATCGAAGAAATCCTAAATATAATGAAAGGACATAAAGTGAGACTAAAATCTCAATGTTCGTGATTCCCTGCTTTGGAGAAAAGTGAAACGCGGCAAACACAAGTGATGAGAGGACAACAGCTTTTGGACCGCCATACTTTTCTTTTAACCATGTCTGCAAAAACCCCCTAAACATCAGCTCTTCAAGGCAAGGAACAACGCATACAATCACAATTGCTGCGACTAAGAGCATCGAGGGAATTTCTGCGATTTTAAGAATAAATTCAACAGATACCTGATGCGCGCGGATATTGAAGGGCACATAGTGTTGGATCCCTTCAAAGAGGTAGGCGATGGCTACCACCCATGAAGCTACAATCAAGTAGCTCAATGCGCCAAATGAAAATGAGGAAAGGCCCCCCTTCCCAACTAAGACCTTTTGTCTTTCTTTATTAAGGAAATAAAAATAGATAAAAACAGCACATACAGCGAGCATGATATTTAGCAAATAATACCAACCAAGGATTCTAATTGGGAGTCTGTCTAAAGGTATATTTGCGTAAGTCCCATTCCATTGGTTCATCGCCTGGATGATAAGAGGGGACGCAATGAATTGCACTATAAGAAACAAAAGAAACACATGGGCAACTTGTCTGCCGGCAATGCTTGGAGCCGCAACTGCAATTTGCGGTGGCATCCGGTAATACCCAAAAACCGATGCCACCAATGAGATGAGGAAAGCGAAAGATACCGCAATAAAAAAAGCGTTAAATGCGTGCATTATCCGCTATTTCACCGTCCAAATGACCTTTTCAAGTCTTTCACAGATATTGCAAACCATTCTTTGATGCAAGATTCCGCAAGGAGTCATTAGGTAGCCATTTGATCCTACGCATGTGGTCCCAAAATCGATTGGTCCAGCTTTAGCTACGATATACTCAGATTTTATAATTTCGTAGAGCACAACCTTTGGACAAGAGCGCCTCACATCGATCACTTTTGTGCGCATGCGCATTGTCAAAATCTGATTGCAAGAGTGGTTTGAATTGCCTTCTAGCGGTCGAACCGAGTGTTCAATCAACTCCAAGGCCACGATAAAGTCGCTATTGCAAAATTCTTTGGCATAGGACATATCGGTTCCAAAGAAATCGATTGAGTCTCTTTTATTCCAGACAAATCCGATCTCATCTGCTGACATTACATATAGCTCCCCCACATTCATCAATTGATAGTAGACCCCTTGAGACATTTCCTGTGACATATCCCAAGGCAATTTACACCCGCATGAATCGACAACAGGCACCAAAGCCACCTTCGGTTTTGGCTTACCATCGTCGTGATAAGGGAAATAATCGACATAACGAGAACCTCCGCAAGATACTGCGAAAATAGCAAATAGAGCAAAAAGCAAATTCTTCATAAGTGTGTTTTCTTGTTAGTTTTTATAAGATTCACATGTAGGCTACCAAAAACTGCATAATTTTGCGATGAAATTGTACTTTTTTAAGCCGAATTGCTAGCCGAATTGCTATAGGAGGAAACATCACGAGAAGTTCTGCAACAAAAACACTTGTACATCAATAACTTACATTTCACTGTCATTCTTTCACACCAACTTCTCCTCATCATTTGCGCATGTGAAAGGACCTTAAGCTGCTTGCATGTAAATTTAGCAAATTGGTCTTTTGAAAAAATGTAAACTTGATTTTCACTCATGGCTTGAACCTGATCCTTAGTAAAAGCTTTAATTTGCATTGAGCTAAGTGCATCGATTTGATCTGTGTTAAGAGCTTGGACATGATCAACTCTAAGGGCCCGTATTTGCCAGGGTTGAAGTGCAGATACCTGAAAAGGAGTCAGCCATTTGATCCATCTAATATCTAGATTGCAAATCTGCTTTTTTTTTAATGCTCTAACTTGCGGTGTTTGTAGCGCTTGAATTTGCGCTAAAGTAAAGTCATTGAGCTGAGATACTTTAAAAAAAGGGATTTGCAACTCAGTCAAAGAACGGATCTGTCTAATTGATAAGAGGCGAATTTGTCCATACTCAAAGGGTATAGGCCCTTCCAAATAACTTTTGCAAAGCGGGCTCCGAATTCTTAAAGATCGAATCATTCTCTTGGTAAGTAGCGGAATGTCATTCAATGCAATGTCTTGGATAATAGTGCTTGATGAGGTGCTAGATTGTAAAGTGCGCATGTCAATGCTGTAATTTACAAATGATCTGATCTGCATTGACGTCGCAAAATTGCTTAATCCACGCATCACACTGCAATGGCTTTCCTGTGACATGCTCAATAAGAGCGCTCCAACATAAGGAATTGCCGGGAGCAAAAAGTTTTTGCTGCAGTAAGGTGCCAACCTTTGATGAAACAAAATCAGATGAGCCCATTGTTTGGCTCATCATCTCTTCAATTTCGGAGGCAAACATTTCTCCAAGAAGATAGCTAAAGTAATAAACGGGAGCTAAACCGATGTGGTATTTCGCCGCCCAATCGTGCTTGCCGGCTCGATCTTTTGGAGGCGAGATCTTTTGAAATCTGGCCACTAAATCCCACCAGAGTGCATTTAAATCCTGCGTTGGATTGCGGTATAACTCTCTTTCAAAGGCTGTCATGACCAAAACCCACCTACTAAAGATCAGCTGGCGTCTTTGAAGACTTGCTTCGGCATTTTTCATCAAAAGTTCTTTCTCTTTTGAATTCCCTACAAGGCGCAAAAGAGCATTGTGCCGATAGGCTTGCCTGCCAGCAAGAAGCGCCATCGCCTCTGTTGTGATCATATGAGGAGGTGCGCGTAGTAACCATGGCAGCTTATCATCAAATCCCAGCTCATAGACCGCATGCCCAAGCTCATGCAATACAGTCTCAAGCCACTTAATTGAGGGTTCTACATTATTGAGCGTGCGCACATCTTTTTCTCGATCCATATTGATGCAAAAGGCGTGCTGATTTTTTCCTGGACGCTCAAACATATCGCTGCGATCTAATACACTTTGCACATCGATACCAATCGTGTCATAAAAGCGTTTGCTAGCTGATGGAATGTCTACCCCCTCCACCAAAGAATCTAATTCAAGTAGATCAAGCGGGTCGCACTGGCAAAAGGGATCGCCAAAGCTCCAAGGTCCTAGGTTTTCCTTGGAAACACAAAAACGCTTAAGCATTGCTTCATCAAGCGCGCTTAGCACTTTGCTATAAGCCATATCCGATTTTTCCATAAGACTTTGCAGCGTATTTGATAGCCATTCGTCATTGACTTCTTGCAAGTCAAGTTGCATCTGAAAATAATCGGAATACCCAAGGCGTTTGGCAGCTTGGTTGCGCAATTCGACGAGATTTAAGATTTGTGGGGCTAAGACGGTTCCAATTTCTTTAGATACCTTCCACACCTGCTGTCGCCTTTTAGGATCATTTTCTGTTTTAAGAATCGAGAGGATCTCATTTTCTGTGATCGTTTTGCCTTCAAACATGGGTCGAAATGCGCTATACGTTTGAGCAAGCGCAGCTTCCTTATTGGCTATTTCTTCCACAAGGGACTTTGGAATTTGATTTTGCTTAAACTCGCGGATTAAAACATTGAGCTGTCTTTTGAGCAAAGGACTTTTAAGATTTACGTCTTCATCCCATGCCAAGAGCTGCTGATATGTTTTTGCATCTTGAAATAGCATGCGATATTCTGCATCTAATTCCGCTTTTAAATCTGCCGCATCAGATGAGCCCGTTGTTTCCAGCAGCCAATAGGCTTTATTGAGCTGTTTAGACTTTGTAGTGATCGTGGGAATAAATGCTTCAAGAAACTTTTCAAAATGATGTGGCGACATAAAGACTCCCCTTCTCGTCGATTTTATATTGCGAAAGTATAATTCATTGAGAAGGGGCAAGTCTATCAAAAATCATTCCGACGTCCATTTTCGCTCAAGCGATTAAACCTAGAAACGGCAGTGCGAGATAGCAAAGTGATGTAAGATTTTGAGTTAGAATCGCTTCTGGCGGGGATCGACATTCCCTAATGGTGAAGGCGATCCCTGCCAGAAGCGATTATAGCTCAAAAGATTACGTCAATTTGCCGTCGCGGGCTGCCGTTTTTAGGTTAAATACGTCCTAATAAGAGCAAAATAAGTATAATAATTAATATTGTACCTACCGCACCACTTGGACCATATCCCCATCCGGCACTATATGGCCAAGTTGGAAAGGATCCAACAAGCAATAAAATTAAAATCACGAGTAAAATTGTACCTAACATAACATCTCCTTTATTTTATAAAATACACCATACACCTATAGTTAAATATAACACATATGACGATTTTATAAAATATTAATTTTACATCGCTATAGCTTTGTGGTTCATAAATCTCTTGTTCAAAAAAAGCTCATAGAATATCCTCTAGCCGGAGTATAGTGGTTATGAAAAATAAAATCATCTTCCTCGTTGCATTATTTTCTTTTGCTTTGCCTTGGGCTTCAGCCCAAAATCTTGCGGCTCAAGATGCTCGTATACAAGATGCTCGTATAAAGGAATCTAATAGACTAAAGCCTTTTGACATCACCAATCCAAACATACTCATCCTCTCTTCTAATCTAGGAGGGGGACACACATCGGCAAGTAATGCGGCAAGAGATGCAATCTTAGGCGCTAATAGCAAGGCAAACATTGTAATCAAGAACGCGGATGATTTCAGTACAAATCTACAAGATTCATTACAGATGAATATTTATTTGCAGAGTATTCAACATTGTCCGGGTATTGCAAACATGGCGTATAATCATATGATGAAACAAGCAAGCCACTCACTTGAGTATCTTACGAGTCAAATAAAGATCGATGATCTAGTTGAATATATCGAAGAAAATCATTTTACACATATCATTTGCACGTTTTCATGTCCAGCAGCAGCTCTTGCAATTGCAAAGTCGAATGGCAAACTGCAAAGGCAAAAAATAAGTTTTATTGTCACAGATATGGTGGTAGAAGCTTTTCCTTTGATCGCAAAATCACTTGATATGACATTTTTACCTCACAATACGCTAGTAAATGGCTATCTCAATATGGGGGTTTCAGAAAGTCAACTGGCAGTGACGGGAATGCCAATTTCTGACAAGGTAAAAGACCCTATAAATCGCAAAGATTTTCTATTACAGCATCAATTGGACCCAAATATTTATACCATTACCTTAGCAGGGGGTGGTGAAGGAATAGGCAATTTTCCACTCATAATCCAAAGCATAGCCAAAAGTTTTAATCATGAGCCCGTACAAATCATTGTTGTGTGCGGTAGAAACGAACAACATAGCATCGACTTGCGTAAGATCATTAAACGTTATAAATCGCAAGGCGTTACACTACATGTGTTATTCCATAAAAGCTACGATGAAGCTACTTCTTCTTACAAAGTGAGTCTAACGCCTCAAGCCGACCTTTTTGGGTTTATTAAATCCTCTGATTTATACATTACTAAATCAGGAGGCCTTGCACCTTGCGAGGCAGCAGCCATTGGGGTGCCAATGATTTTGCTCGATATCTTCGGAGCCCAAGAAGCGAGAAACGCTAAGTTTTATAAAGAGCAAAACATTGGTTTAGTCACTGAAAATCAAGCGCAAGTGGGTCAGCTCGTCCTAGAAATTAAGAAAAGTCAAGCGTTAAGAGATAAGATGCTGTATCATCAAAATGCATTCGCAAACACTCTCAATTTCAATCCGATTATCGATTTTGTATACAAACAATGAAGCAATCCGAACACGATTTTGTTATATAACACATGAATGTCGATAAACTCAAAATACAAAGTATAGAAAAAAAGAATCCCTCTCTTTTGCCTGAAAATCCCATTCTACGTTACGCATTGCAAGCACAGGCAAAGATGGAAAGGCTTTTATATGAAGAGCCTGATTTTTTAGACGTTCATAAATGTTGCTTGCAAACTTTGCGAATTCAAAGAACACTTAAGGCCATTACTTTGAAGATGTCTCTTAAAGGGAAACGAATCGCTGACCTTGGAGCAGGAGGTGGAGAGCTCACACACCTCCTTAGTATGGAAGGGGCCTTTGTCGATGCCACAGATGTCGCAACAAATGCTCTTAAATATATGCAAGAAAGGAATATCCTTAAGGCAAAAATTATTCACGATTGCCTCCCCCACTCTAAACTACAAGATAGCACTTACGATGTTGTCATATGCGCAGATGTGATCGCCGATATGCCTTTAAATACGCACAGAATTTTAATGTCTGATCTTGCAAGAATGGTTAAAGCCGATGGCTTTATCATCCTCTCAACAGAGCTTGATTTTTCAACGGATTACCCACTAGAACACTTTGAAAATCTTGCCGGCACAGAATTTACAATCAAAGAATGTATCACCTGCTACCACAAACTCTTTATCCAATGCTTAAAGGTTTTAAACTACCTGCCATTGACAAGAAAGTTAGCTAAACTCTTAAGACAAAGTCATGTAATAAACTTCTTTGAAAAAATGAGTAGACTAATCTGGGGAGATAAAGCGATTAGCCACGCGATCTTAATTTGCAAAAGGCGTATGCTTTAAAAAGGCGTATGCTTTTGATAAGAAAAAACGCCGGAGATTATCTTAAGGCATGAGACAAAGCCCTTAAGGCTGCTACATTCCTGTCCTGACCTGGTTCAGGCAGCCTCATTCCATGAGGTCCCCGGCGAATAGACATTATGTCATTAACAAGGTATTCTTTTCAACTCCTATGAACGCAGAATCTTTCATCACTATTCACAATCTTTGCAAACACTTTGGAAGATCCCGACTACCAGCTGCTTTGGATAATATCAACGCCCAATTTATAAGGGGAGAAATGGTGGCAATTGCTGGACCCGATGGAGCCGGCAAAACAACACTCATGCGGCTACTAGCAGCTCTTTTGACCCCTACAAATGGATCTATCACCCTTGCTGGATTTGACACTGTCAAAGATGCTGAAGAGATCCATCAAATCATCGGCTATATGCCTCAAAAGTTTGGACTCTATGAGGATCTTACAGTCCAACAGAACTTAAATCTTTATGCCGATTTAAGAAAAGTCCCTAAAGTTGAGCAAAAAGAGACATTTGAGAGCCTTTTAAAATTCACAAGTCTTTTTCCATTTACAAATCGCCTGGCAAAAGACTTATCTGGTGGAATGAAGCAAAAATTAGGACTTGCCTGCGCTCTCATCAAAAAACCTCAAATTTTAATTCTAGATGAGCCAAGTGTCGGTGTCGACCCGATCTCAAGGCGAGATCTTTGGGACCTTGTCAAAAGCCTTCTTCAAGATCAAATCACCGTCATCTGGAGCACCTCTTACCTTAGCGAAGCAGCTCTTTGCGATACTGTTTTACTCCTTAATGAAGGAAAACTTATCTACCATGGCAACCCAAAGGCTTTTTGCGAAATGCATAACGACCAAGATTTAGATGAAAGCCGCAAAAATACACCTATTACATTTGAAGAGGCATTTATCAAGAGATTGCAAAAAAAACAAGACCTAAAAGCATCTCCTCAATTGGATAAGCGCAAGCCAAATACCCCATACGTCGTTCATGCCAATCATTTGACAAAACATTTTGGCAACTTTATTGCGGCCGATCGCATTTCATTTAAAATCCGGCAAGGGGAAATCTTTGGGCTTCTTGGACCAAATGGAGCTGGCAAATCCACGACCTTTAAAATGCTTTGCGGCCTACTCAAGCCAACCTCAGGGACTGCCATGGTCAATGGTCTTAACCTTCAGACAGCAGCAAGTGAGGCAAGGGCACAAATTGGATATATGGCGCAAAAGTTCTCCCTTTATGGAACACTAAGCGTTTACCAAAATCTTCAGTTTTTCTCACAAGTTTACAACCTAAAAGGGCATCAAAAACAGCAAAAAATCGAAGAGATGATCGATACGTTTTATCTTCACGCGTACCTTAATGAAGATACCGATAAAATCCCTGTAGGATTTAAACAGCGCTTAAGCCTCGCCTCTGCGATTATGCATTCTCCAAAAGTGCTGTTTCTAGATGAACCCACATCAGGGGTTGATCCATTGACTAGGCAAGAATTTTGGCATCGCATCAAAGCCTTATCTCAGCAAGGTGTGACTGTATTGATTACAACACACTTTATGGATGAAGCAGAATATTGCGATCGCATTGCCATCTTATACGAAAGTAAAGTCATCGACATTAAATCCCCTGAAGGTCTTAAGGCGTCCGCAAAAACCGATGAAAACTTACATCCAACTTTAGAAGACGCATTCATCCACCTCATCAAAAAACAAGATAAGATAAAGCAATGATATTTCCACTCATCAAAAAGGAGTTATATCAAATAATCCGCGATCCAAGTGTATTTTTACTCGCATTGTTTTTACCATTGATGCTCCTTTTTCTCTACGGAAACGCAATGTCTTTAGATATTAAGCCGTTAAAAATTGGCATTGCGATGGAAGATTCCTCCCCCCAAGCCCTCGCCTTTACCCTTGCTATCTCCCATTCTCCCTACTTTGACGTCAAAGTTTCAAGACAAAGAGAAAATCTAACGCAAGACCTATTATCCGGAAATATCCGCGGTATTGTCATCATCCCCTCATATTTCACTGCCTTTTTTAAAAACCTATCTCAAAAAGCTCCAATACAAGTGATTGCGGATGGCAGCGAACCCAATACGGCCAATTTCGTACACAATTATGTAAATGGAGCATGGATGAATGCCTTAAAGTCTTTAAGGCCCCCACCTGCTGCTGTGACCATTGAACCAAGGTTTTGGTTTAATGAAGAGCTTAAAAGTCGAAACTTTATCCTCCCTGGATCTCTTGCAATCATCATGGCACTTGTGGGAACTCTTCTTACTGCCCTTGTCATTGCAAGAGAATGGGAAAAAGGGACGATGGAAGCGTTAATGGCCACATCCGTCACAAGTTTTCAACTTATGATCGGGAAATTAATCCCCTACTTTATCCTTGGGATGGCATCGATGACGATGTGCATCTTTTGCATTGAAAAAATATATGGGGTGCCCTTACGAGGCTCATGGTTTGCCATTGAGTTGACGGGCGCTACCTTTCTTTTTACAGCCCTTACAAGCGGCCTTTTAATTTCAACGCTTACAAAAAATCAGTTCGCAGCTGCCCAAGCCTCCATGACCGTCGCATTTTTGCCAGCCTATATGCTTTCCGGGTTTATTTTTGAAATCTCTAGTATGCCAATTACCATCCAATGGATCACCTATCTTTTGCCGGCAAGATATTTTGTCTCCTCTCTTCAAACTTTGTTTTTAGTCGGAGATGTTTTCGATCTCTTGCTTAAAAACATTGCCATCATGCTATTTATGGGAGTTACCCTTTTTTTTATTGCCATTAAAATAACCCCCAAGAGGCTTTGATGTTGAATCGAATCTTGGCCTTAATTTATAAAGAGCTCTTAATGATTTGGCGCGACAAAAAATCGCGTGCGATCATCATTATCCCACCTATTGTGCAACTTTTTATATTCACTTTTGCAGCCACTTTAGACGTTAAAAACGTGCCAATTGGCATTGTAAGAGAAGACGTTGGACATGAAAGCTTCGCATTGATAAACAGGTTTTTAGGATCTACTTTTTTTACTCATATTGTCGATCTTAAATCTAAAGCAGAAATCGCCCCATTTATCGACAATATGCAAGGACCTGTCGTAATTGCTTTTGATGCGCAGTTTTCCCGCAATATCAAAAATCACAAAAACGCCTCAGTACAACTTATTTTGGATGGAAGAAAATCCAATACAGCCCAAATTGTCGCAGGATATATTACAACAATTGTTGAACAGTATAATGAAGAATTGCAAGCACATGGCAAAACGTCAAGCAGTGTCCTTGTTCATCGAAATTGGTTTAATCCCAACTTGCTCTATTATTGGTATAATATTCCTTGTCTTTGCGGCATATTGACAATGGTCGTGGCCACTCTTTTAACAGCGCTTTCCGTGGCTAGGGAAAAAGAGTTAGGAACATTTGATCAAATGCTCATCTCCCCTGCCACCCCTTTAGAAATCATCATTGGAAAAACCTTTCCCGCTATCCTGATTGGACTTATGGAAGGATCTATTATTTTCTTAGTTGGTACAATGATCTTTAAAGTCCCTTTTACAGGCTCTATTGTTCTCTTTTTCTTTAGCTTAGTGATATTTTTGCTATCCATCATCGGTATTGGACTTTTTCTTTCCACTCTTGCAAGGACTCAGCAGCAAGCAGTGCTGGGATCCTTTATTTTCATGAGCCCCTCTATCATTTTATCGGGCTTTGCAACGCCAATTGAAAATATGCCCATATGGCTACAGCCGCTCACCTACCTTATCCCTTTGCGCTACTTTTTATTTATATCCAAAGGACTATTTTTAAAAGATCTACCCTTTTCAATTGTTTTAAATCACATTTATCCAATGCTAATCATCGGAGCTGTTACACTCAGCATTTCAGTCCTTTTTTTTAAATGGCGTGTGAATAATTGAGGATAAAACAAAAAAATGATATACTCAGGTCACCTAAATCCTCGAACGAGGCAAAATTATAGGCTTGTAATGAAACTGGTAGCGGTATTTCTCTCTCTTCTTTTCTTGGGTGTTAACCAAGCGCTATTTGCTGCAGAGGCCACTCAACATACATCAAGAAAAGACACGAAAGATCATTTGCTACTTAAAAACAATCTAAAACAAGCAAAGAGTGGCGATTATTTAGTCACTGAACATGGAAAAAATTATACGATCCTCGCCATCAAAGGATTAGATAAAGAGGGCTTAAAAATTGAAGAAATTTCAGTCCCTGCCGTAAGCATTAAGGGACAACGCTCCAATGGGTCATCTCCATTTTCTTGGAAAAGCTGGCTTAATAGTGGCGCAAAAGGCAACACCTGCCGGATTCTTTATCATATTGATCTAGAGGAAGGTGTGATCAAGCAAGCCTTCTCATTTTCAAAAAATGAATGGATCAGCATGCCTCAATCGCAAAACTTTTTTTCGACCCTGTTAAATTTGCAATTGAGCATGGTAAAAGATGAGGAAAGAAGAAAAATTGGACCGCCACCAACTGATGGCACTCCAGATAGAAGAAAAGTCTGGCAGCCACCACTTATCATCGATGGAAAGGCAGTTGCAAATGTGAGCTTTGATGTCTTGCGCACCCGTTGGCCGGCAGATGGAGGCGAGCTATCGGGAAAAATCATTGAAGTTTATCTTCCTAAAGAGAGCGCAAAATATCCCTCATATTTTCCATACTGGCTACAAGTCATGGGTGTGATCGGCAAGGCAAACTTACGTATCGTCGATTCCGGAAATCTTGAAAAAATGAAACTTTAAAATTAACCTAGAAACGGCAGTTGGAGACGCTAACTTGACACAATCTCTTGAACCAGAATCATTTGCAATGGGGTGGTCCTTCACCATTTGGGAATGTCCCACCCCATTGCAAAGTAATTCTAATTCAAGATCTTGCGCCAATTTAGCATCTCGAACTGCCGTTTCTAGGATTAAAGTAAGGAGTATTCCCTTATGTTAAAAACAGCAAAAAAATTTATACTCCTACTTCTGGGAGTCTCAAGCCTTAGCTTTGCAACTCCAGCACAGGTCATTATCATTCGGCACGGAGAAAAACCAACAGTTGGCAACACGCTTTCAGCTCCCGGATACCAAAGAGCAGCGGCTCTTGCCGCATTTTTTCAAACAAATCCTCAAGTGCTTCGATTTGGCGTGCCCTATGCCATTTTCGCACAAAAGCAAAAAAATGATGATAATTCCATAAGACCCATTGAGACTATCACCCCTCTTGCACAAGCCTTAGGCCTTTCTGTCCACACTCCATTCGTCAGACAAGACTTTAAACAACTAGTAGACCTCATTTTAAAAGAGCCTCAATATCAGGGGAAAATGATTTTAGTCTGCTGGGAGCATTGCGAGATTAGTGAAATGACAGAAAGCTTTGGTATCACCCCTGCTCCCCCTACATATCCGAATGATCGTTTCGATCTCCTCTATATCATCACCTTTCCCAAAACAGGAACACCAAGCTTTTGCTGTGGCTTGCAAAAACTTATGATTGATGATAAAATAACGCTTCCTATAGAATTGATCCCCTTTGGCTGCAATTCACCCCTTAAATAAAGAAATTATCAATGACTCAATTACTTTATCTTATCGCCTTGTTGTTACCTTGCCTCTTATTTTCCAACCCAAAAGACATCTTTTACTCTTTGTCTCATCCTTATCTTAGCCCTGTCCGCAGCGTCGATCGGCTAGAACTCTTATTTTGCGGCAAAAAAGCCCATGAAACAATCAGACAGCTTCTTGGATGGGAGACTGAAACCTCATTTACTCTAGATGATGACGTTTCCACAATCGATCTATTTAGCCTTGAGTATCATCAAGGCAAAGTGGAAAAAGCCTTAACACCGATTTTAAAGGCACAGGCCAAAGCCGGAAAAAAAGTTCGCATCGCCATTTCAAAGCCTAGTATCTCCAATATAAGCAAACGAGATGATCAAATTCTTCGCTCTATTGCATCTGCAGGAGCCAAACTGGAATACTTTCAAAATAACTCGTCAAATCTCGTTGAAAACGTCAATATGATTAATCACGCCAAAGTGCTTTTAATCCAAAAGCAATTCAATAAGGACTTACAATTAGCCAAGCAAGGCACTCTGGTCGTTGGGGGAAGAAATCTAGGAGATAATTTCTATTTTGAAAAATGGGATAGCAAGCTTCCTAACCTCATTTGTTACCAAGACGTCGAGCTGATTGTGTCATCGCCCTATCTTGCATCTGATGCCTACCAATTGCTCAATGCTTTTTGGGAAAGAGAAGAAAATATAATGAAAGCGCCAATCTTCATATCTGAAGAAAATGGTATAGGAGATCCTGCAGACCCATTCACTGTAAACGGCCACGAAAAAGCAAGATTTTTTATGTCTTATCCTTTTGCAGGAAAACAGGCAACTTCATTTATGGAAGTCATCCTTCCTTTAATTGAGTCTGCAAAAAGCTCTATCGTCTTATTTAGTCCTTATCACGCCCCGACTGATGCATTTACCAAAGCAATTGCAAGAGCGTTAGAAAGGGGAGTACAAGTGACGATTGTTTCCAATCAAACAATGGATTTGAGCAACAAGCCAAGCGACAATATGGTATACCAATACTTTCTAAATATCTATCAGAATTTACCGCTTAACCTCTACGTGTGGTCTGATGATGCCTCTTTCATGCATGCAAAAATGGCCACCTTTGACGATGAGGTCAGTTACGTTGGAGGCGCAAATTTTAATTATCGATCTGCCTATCAGGATATTGAAAGTGGGTGTTTAATTCTTAGCAAGACCCTTAATGAAGAGATTAAAGAAATACTGCAAAGTATAACTCCAAAGCTAAAACCCTTTGAGTTTATACCTATCTCGGCCTTCGATAAGGCTAAAATAGGTGTCCTAAGACCCTTTTATTAGATGAACGAGAAATAAAATGCATATTGTACACATAGCCTCAGAACTTGCTCCCATTGCAAAAGTTGGCGGCCTAGCAGATGTCGTTCTTGGACTTTCTAGAGAGCAATCTTGGAAAGGTCATGACGTCGATATTATCATTCCCAAATACGATTGCCTAGATAGCAACCAAATTCGCGACTTAAGCATTGACTATATCGATCTTATGTCGTATTACGAGGGAAAGTGGTTTCACAACACAGTATGGGTAGGATGGATCGAAAATATCAAGGTTTTTTTTATAGAACCACATCACCCCCGCTTCTTCTTTAATCGAGGATGCTTTTATGGCTGCGATGATGATGTAGATCGCTACCTATATTTCTCGCGAGCTGCACTTGAATTTATCCATAAAAAGCAAATACAACCAGATATCCTTCACTTACACGATTGGCAAACTGCAGCTGTTGCTCCATTGTACAAAGCCCTCTATCGCCCTTTAGGTCTTACTAACCCAAAAGTTGTATTCACTTTTCACAACATCGAGTATCAAGGAAAGTGTTCTCCTCAAGATCTCGTAAAGATTGAATTAAATGTCACACAAGATGGGATAGCCGAAAAATTACAAGATAATTTCCAACCCCAAACGATGAACCTTTTAAAAGGGGGTATCGTCTTTGCCGATTACGTCACCACAGTATCTCCTGGCTATGCAAAAGAGGTCCAAACCTCACTTGGAGGAAGAGGTCTTGAAAAGACCGTGATTCAATATGCAAGCAAATTTAAAGGCATTTTAAATGGTATCGACTATTCCTACTGGAATCCTGAGATCGATCGCTACCTTCCCGCTCATTTTTCATCTCGTGAAATGCCGGCCAATAAAAAAGATCACAACACGATCGATAAAAAAGCGTTTATCAAAATGAAATTAAGAGAAGAGCTTCTCTTATCCGAAGATTATAAACCTTTAATCGGATGTGTCACGCGCCTTGTCCCTCAAAAGGGGATTGAGCTAATTAAGCATGCCTTAGAATTTACCATCGCAAATGGGGGTCAATTCGTTTTACTTGGAACAAGTCCCACCCGTTCCATTCATGAAGAATTTCACGCTCTAAAAGACCATTATGCTAATCATCCAGAAGTTAGCCTTATCATGCAGCATCAAGAGATGCTGGCGCATAAAATATATGCAGCTTCCGATATGTTTATCGTCCCCTCAATTTTTGAGCCTTGCGGATTAACGCAGATGATCGCACTGAAATACGGATCAATACCCGTCGTGAGAAAAACAGGTGGTTTAGCCGACACGATCTTTGATGTCGACTACTCAGGAAAATCCTTTCCAGAAGCGAATGGTTATACGTTTGATTTTCCGGATAAAACTGGGATTGAATCGGCGCTAAAAAGAGCCTTTGACTGTTGGTTTAAGGATAACGAAAGGTGGCGCAAAATGATGATTAATGCGATGAATATCGATTTTAGTTGGAGTAAGCCGTGCGGGGAATATTTAGAAATCTATGAGACTCTTCTTGCCAAAAAAAAACCAATCGATCAAAAGAGATAAATGATGAACCTTCCCAACTGGATAACATTATCAAGGCTTATTTTTGGACCGGTGTTTATACTCCTCTACACCGAAGGTCAATCTCTTGGGTTATCTCCTCTTGTTTTAACAAGTTTGTTAACTGTTGTTTTTACCATCACATTCTTAACAGATCTTCTCGATGGGTATCTTGCGCGTAAATACGACGTGGTCACAGACTTTGGCAAGTTAGTCGATCCCATGACAGACAGCTTAGTGACAATCTCCGTGTTGATGACTTTTACGTTAGAGCCGATTAGCTTACCAATTCCCTTGGTCTTTATTTTCATTTATCGAGATATGGTGGTCACGACAATAAGATCCCTTTGTGCATTAGGTGGAAAAGCAATTGCAGCGGGTTTTACAGCAAAATTTAAGGCTTCGATGCAAAACATCGTTTGCTACTTGCTACTTGCTCTATTGTTTTGCCATCAGCTGCAGTGGCTAGCAGAAAGCAATGTTCAACTCATAGCAAAAATTGCAGTGTCTATAGTCGCTTGCTTTAGCCTTTATTCTGGATTTGAATATATCTTTGCCAATTGGAAACAGATCCTTCCCACAACAGTGGGAAGGAATCAAAATTAGATTTTAATTGAAGAAGGGTCTTTTGAAAGTTTTTCCACAATCATGGCAAAGCCGCCGTTGCCAAGTACATTTGCCGACGTGATTACAGGATCAAAAAGGATGTAAAGTGCTGTGATAAGAGAGAGCATTTCGGCATTAAATCCTAAATAGGTCTCAAGAATTGGCAGCATCACGAGAATGCCTCCTCCTGGCACCGCTGCCACCGAAAATTTCGCCATTACAAAATAGCTAGCAAACATCAAATAGTTGACAAATGAGGGCTCTGACACCCCTAAACTTTTTAAGATAGCAAATGCAAAAATCGGGATCGCAAAGCAATCGCCCATTAAATGGATATTGACTGTCATCGGAATAATTGAGCGCGTTAACTCTTTATTTTTAGAGTTTTTTTCCGCTCCTAAAATCGTAAGTGGCATGGCGGCAGCACTTGACATACTGCCAAAGCCAGCAATGGCCGCTGGCAGCATATTTTTCAAGCTTTCGATGGTGTTTGGGACTGAAAAGCGATTGGCGAGAAAGTAAAGAAAAGCGATATAGGTAAAGACAGCGGTTGCGACAAGAAAAAAAATGATAAAATAATTGCGCGCGATATACATCATGAGCTGATCGTGCTGCATTTTGATGATAAAACCTGTAATAAATAGAGGAATCAAGTAAAGGATCACTTGAAGAATTTTTTGCACGAGCCTTTCAAGCTTTAGTGAGAGCTGATTAGATAAAGCGGGCATGAATTTCCCAAGTAAGATGCCTAAAATTAATCCTAAAAACATCGCATAGTCATTGCCAATCCATTTGGGGAATGCAATATTCCACGCGGGCTGCAAGGCGAGCCCTTCATTTGGCAAGTTGAGCGATATCTCCATCTTGTAGGCAAGCGTTCCGACAGAATAGCTAAGAAGCGTTGAGATAAAGTTCGAGGCGCAAATCATGGCGAGCATTGCTAAAATTATCTTTGAGGCATGACTTGCAAATGAGACAGCTGTTTTAAACAAAAGGCCAAAGACGACGAGAGGTAAAAAAAAGACGATAAATGATTTAATAGAAAGACTAAGGCCGTAAAGAATCGACTGGTAATGGATGGGGATCAGATCACCTGCTAATTGCACCGATAAAATGATCGCCAATAAAATAAATGGCATTTTATGAAACATGAATGAATATCTCCTTTTGAATTGAGTGAATGGGGAAAAAGTATAGCAAAAAAGAGATTGTTACCGGCTGCTGCCGGTCGTTTTCGTAGAAACGGTTGTAGAGACGAAAGTGATCGTTGATGTTTGGATCATGATTTTGAGTGTACTAATTCATATGTATTTTCATCAAGCCATTTTTAAAGAGAGTTGCTAAAAGCTTGGTCAGCGCACTAGACAACTATTTCTGGATTGGATAAAATCCATGGGAAACTCGAAAAAAAACCTTATTGTGGAGGATAATCGTATGAAAGCAATCAAACACTCATTAGTGAAAATGGGACTTTTGGGAATACTATTGGGCAGCATCCCCTCTTCTTCTCTTCAGGCATGGAACAGAGCGTTTTTCCAGCCATTGAACGACACGTTTTCCCAGGTTGATAATTGGGGAGACAGGGGAAATACCACTTTAAGTATGTATGAAAAAGGGGATAAGATTATCGTAGAGGCGCCACTTCCTGGAATTGAAGAAGCCGATATCGACATCACCTTAGAAAAAGGGGTGCTTGCCATTACAGGCGGACGCAAGAAGAGCGAGGAAAAAGAAAAGCAAGACGAAAAATATTACTACCGCGCTTCTAGTCGTTTTAGTTATCAGGTCGCGCTACCGGAAACGGCAGACCTTACAGACCCTAAAGCCACATTTAAAAATGGGATGATGACTGTGGAATTTAAGAAAAAGCAATCGACTGAGCCAAGAAAGATTCAATTCAATAAGTAAGTTTACACCTTTCGTGAATGAAGAGTTAGGGCTTAAGAGCCCGTATGCGCTTGGTCGTTTCGACAGCCGCAACAAAATAGACTTCTTGCATACATATTCTCGTTTTATTATGTCTATGAGGCAATTGCAGCCTCATAGACATAATACCTCAAGAACAGGTACGGTCCGATCACTTAATCTTAATAATCTCTTTTCTAAGATTATCCAGATTTGTATCTTTAAATGAGGTTTTGGACAACTTCTCATTCATAGCATCCAATTTAGCTAGTTTGGCTGGACTAATGTCTTTTCCCGTCATAACTCCCGTCATAACGTCTTGTACTCCTGAGACGTACTGTTTCATGGAACGGAGCTCCCTTTTTGTGGTTTGGTTAGGAGCTGACTTAAGCGCTTTATCTAAACTTGCATTCCACTTTTTAATGTTAGTAACCTTCAATTGTTCCCTACCCGTTTGTATTTCTGTTGTAACTGCTTTTATTTGACTTGTAAACTCCTTCTTAGAATTAGCTGAAGCATGTAAGCTTTGACCAAATATGAGTGCAGCAAATAGAACCAATGGGATTAATCTTGTTATTGTTTTCATTGTTTATAAGTGGTGGAGTTAATAATAACCACCCTCCTTCTGTTTAATTTTAAATTAATTTTTATAATATTTCAATATAATTTAAATATTTAACACAATAAATTAAGAGATAACTTCTCGAACCATTACAACATCTTCTTGAGGGATGTAATCAAACGAGATCTCTTTGCGCAAACGATAGATCCCTAAGCTATTGACAATAAGTAAAAGTCCACCTGCAATGGCCATCACAGATTGCGCAACAATTGAGGATAAGAACGAAAAGGCCACAAGTACGACAACGGCATATATTTGATACATGAGGCGCCCTTTTGTTGGGCTTAAGTACTCAGCGCACTTAAGACCGACGCAAAAGTAGGCATTAATCGTTGCGTACCCGACTAAGAAAAGAAATAAGGGCATAAAGTAATTCATGTAAGGGAAATACTGCCCGAGCGCTGTCTGCACGATCATGACCCCTTCAAGAGGCTCTTGCCAAACGCCAGTTGTAAGGACGATCATGACGCTTGTTGTGCAAATGATAAATGTGTCCATGAAAATTTCAAAAATCACAAGAGAGGCTTGCTTTTCAGGGATCGTCATACTCGATTCGGCGTGGATGACCGACGCATACCCAATGCCAATATCGCCGCAGTAACAACCTCTTCTTACCCCTTGCGATACCGTCGACATGATTGTGCTGCCGGCAAAAGCGCCTAAGGCTGCGTGGCCGCTAAATGCCGATGAAAATACAGACATCAAGACTTCAGGAAGCAATTGGACATTTAAGATCAACACCCAAAATCCCATGCCAGCATAAAGGGCAACAAAAATAGGCATGAGGGCGCTTGCAATTGTTCCAACGCGCTTGACTCCCCCACTTGCAGCAAACATCACTAAAGATAAAAAGATTGCCACTACCACATACAAGTTTATGTCTAGATTTTTTGAAATACTTGTCGTGACGACGCTAAATTGAAAAATTTCAACTCCATATAGGCAAAGAAGGATACATATTAACTTCGACATCCACGGCTTTTTAAATGCCCTTTTTAAGTAGAACATAGGGCCTCCTTGAAAGCCCCCTTTACCATTGTCTTCTCTATAACGCATACCGAGGTAAACTTCAGAATATTTCACGATCGCGCCGGCAAGTGCCGTCAGCCAAATCCAAAAAAGTGCGCCGGGTCCTCCGATTTGTATGGCGGTGACAACGCCGACAACGTTTCCTACTCCAATGCTTCCCCCAATTCCTGCAAAAAAGGCCTTTAGCGGCGAGACACCTTCATTTTGATGCGGGGATGACTTAAAACAAGAAATAAATGCAGAAATGGCCTGCGGTAAATTTCTTATTTGCGCAAAACCAGACTGCCAAGAGAGGACGATCCCAAGCATGACCACAATGGGAACGCAGATATAGCCCCAAAGCTGATTTTCAAAGCTTAAAATTCCATTAGTGATTGCCTGAGTAATCGATTGATTGAGTGAGTGAGTGAGTGCTTCGTCCATCTTTCCTCATTTTAACGATTTAATAATGAGTGACATTATAAACCATATTAATATAAACAATCAATAATTATTTTGAAATAATAAGCCCTAACGGAAAACTATCTCCAAATGTCTGCTCTTGCTCTAACCGAGTTAACTCACTTTCATTGAGCAGCAAAGATTGCAGTTCATTATAGATGCTAAAATCTTTTAGTCTATCTAAAATAGCATCGATAAAAGGTTTATTGAGATTCACTTGCCTGTACGGCGTTTTTCTCGCCAGCTGTCCAATTAAAGAAGCTAAACTTGTAAGGAATTTAGGATCGTTTCTTGCGATACCGAGCACGTCCAATTGTGTCAGCCTATCCACCCATTTCTCACATTGCTGAACTGGAATGACATTGGCGATAGAACCATGTAATAAAAGGCGCGCGCCAAGCCTTCCTAAAGACCAAATTTCAGCAGGCGTTGCAATCCCCTTGCTAATGCGCTCCATTAGGGCACACCCAAGCTTGATTTTACTGTCATTACTGATCAATTCAAAGGAGGCGATCGCCCTAATTCGCTCTGTGATCAAGTATAGCCCCTCTTTGGACTTGCCATCGATTTGTCCTGCCTTATTGAAGATCGGATCAAACAAAATAGAGGCAAGCTGCGTTTGCTGCCCCTTGTTAAGCCCTGCAGCGATTCTCCTATAGCAAATCCACATTTGAACCATGACCTCTTGCACATGCTTGCTTTGAAAATCTTGTAGCACAATCTTCCAAAATTCTTTAATGCGAAAATCATCGATTGGATATAAATTGCCAGGCCTTAAACTATATCCCAAAGCATTCCACCATCTGATATTATGCTCTACTGTATTTTTTCTAAAAGATGCGCATTTGATCAACGCATCAGACACTGTCGGTAAAATGCTAATCGGAAACTCTTGTTTGGGAATAGCGATCAACTCTTCAAGCCTATTCATCAATTTAGACATCTGTGAGGAAGTCTTATCAGCAAATATATCGCACACTAATATATCGATAGATTGTAAAAAGGTAAGGTCATAAATAGATGTTGATGCATGGGATTGCGTTTGCTTTTGCAACAAGTCAACGCTTTGCATCTCAGCGCCTTGCGCTGATTTGGTTTGAAATTCAAGTTTCCATGTATGCGCGGAATCGATTGCATTTAATCCAATCTCAATGATCCCAATAGTTGTCAAAAAAGCTCTTAGATGCACTTTAATCTTTTCAGTCTTCTGACTTTGGCTTTTTCCATAGCGCAGCACCGTCTGAATGAGCGCAAGAGAAGACATCTCAACTTCTGTTATCTCAACTAAATCACCAGACCTATCTTCAAGGCGCTCTGATGAGGTGAGAAGCTGAAATGAAACCTTTTCGTTGGGTGTGAGTAAAAATTTTAACTCCGACTTAAATACATCTTCTTCACTGCTACCTCGCGGCAGCAAACAAAGAGCGCGCCTTTTTAAATGGCCCAATTGATCCATTTCTTCCACTGCCAAATAGATTCCTCTTGCCATCCCACCCTGAATTTTTATTCCATATCCGCATCTGGCCATTCCATAATAGGCAGCGCCATGGGAAACGGCAGTATCCAAACTATGTGTGGATAGAATTTTTATTTGTAGAGTATGAGGAAACCAAGACTTTATCGATTGAACAATCGCCTCTTGAAAAGGGATTGGTTTCATCGCGCCGCCATTAAAGAGAATATGCGTTGGAATCTTTTTTGGGTATTTCGATAAAAAGTTAGCTAGATGTTTGGTAATAGATGGGTCATCCTCATAGGCAAGTCCCATTGCGCGTATCCCTTTGGCCTTCTTTAAACAAAGCGCCTCATCCCAAGAGTAAGCACCAAAGAAACCACCTAGCAATAGATGTAAAATTTCATCAGAAGTGATAGTCGTCGTCATAGATCCTTGGATGACCTTAGATCCAGACCCTTGCAAAACAATCTGATAACTTGTATCAGTCGTAAGCAATACCTCTTTGGCAAGCTGCGCTTGATGAAGGAGCTCAAGTCTTTGCGTTTGGGGAATATGATGCCCTTTTTCTTGAAACTTATGCTCAACAAATTGAGACACAGCTGCGTCCATATTATCGCCACCGAGCAATAAATGCTCTCCAACAGCCACTCTTTTAAAACCTAATGCCTGTCTTTCTTCAAAGACTTCGATCAAAGAAAAATCAGATGTCCCCCCACCAACATCGCAGACGAGGATTAAATCTCCTGGCGATAGTGCAGTAGATAAATGGTTTTCATTCGTCGCCATCCAAGAGTAAAAGGCCGCTTGTGGTTCCTCTAATAAGGTAAATTCCTTATAACCTGCAAGGCGAGCAGATTCTACAGTCAACGTTCTTGCGATCTCATCAAATGAGGCTGGAACTGTTAAGATAACTGCTTGAGCATCAAATTCGCTTTGAGGATCCCCTTTTGCGATCAAGAAATTCCACACATCTTTAATGTGTTGTAAATAGTAAGAAGAGGCATCTTTTGGACTGATTCTTTGGCTATCGCAAATAGCATCAAGGGGCAACATTTTATCTTTTCGTAAAGCTGCCGGGTGCGAGAGCCAGCTTTTAGCAGAGTGCACGTATCTCGTTGGAGTTTTAACACCTTGGGATGCGGCAAACTGGCCGACAAAGTAGCTTGGCATCAGCTGTGAATGATGATTCCAAGGAAGCGAGAGTGAACCCTTTGGCCACTCTTCTTTAGCAGTGAGGTAACATAAGGAAGGAAGAGTCTCTTTTGATTCTACAATGCCAGCTTGCACAAGCTGCGGAATTTTCAATAATTGAATTCTTCCAAAAGAAGGACTTGTGGTGTCAATATAGGAAACACAAGAATTTGTGGTGCCAAGATCGATGCCGATTATATAACGCATCTGCTAATTTAACAACAGTTCCGGCTGCACAAACGGATACCCGAGATCGCTTGCCACAGATGCATTTGTGACTTTCCCATAACAGACGTTAAGACCCATGCGAAGACCTGCATTTTCTTTTAACGCCGCGACGTACCCTTTATTGGCAATAGCTAAGGCATATTGCGTCGTCGCATTGGTAAGAGCAAGCGTCGATGACCTAGCCGTTAAACTTGGCATATTTGTCACGCAATAGTGAACGACCCCCTCTTCTATGTATGTGGGATTTTCATGGGTCGTTGGGCGCGATGTCTCAAAGCAGCCCCCTTGATCGATCGACACATCGACAAGCACAGCGCCTGGGTTCATTTGTTTAATCATCGCTCTTGTCACAAGGCGAGGAGCAGCTTTTCCTGGTATGAGCACTGCACCCACGACTAAATCAGCATTTTTTACAGTCTGTTCGACGTTAAGTGGCGATGAATAAAGGGTGTTAAGCAACGTGCCAAATTGTGTATCGAGCTCTCTTAAACGCTGAATATCGCGATCTAAGATGGACACATTAGCGCCAAGGCCAACAGCCATGCGGGCAGCTTCCGTTCCGACAATACCTCCACCGATGATGGCCACATTTGCTGGAAGTACGCCTGGCACGCCGCCAAGTAAAATGCCGCGTCCGCCATAATTCATCTGAAGAGCTGTAGCTCCGACTTGAATCGAAAGTCGCCCCGCCACTTCGCTCATCGGAGTCAGTAAAGGAAGGCGCCCTTTATTATCGACAACAGTTTCATAGGCGATTGCCACCACTTTCTTTTCAATTAAGGCTTTCG
>Ga0206944_1043_pt1 | contig 23780 bp, 21 predicted proteins | sample Alteio_BWOrgHeat_4_FD_152978 | JGI IMG/M metagenome (GOLD analysis project Ga0206944, IMG submission 152978) | Enriched cells from forest soil in Barre Woods Harvard Forest LTER site, Petersham, Massachusetts, United States -... | ecosystem: Environmental > Terrestrial > Soil > Temperate forest > O... | reverse complement strand
ACTAATTATATTGAATCGTGGAAAAGAATCAGAGCATCCAATAATCCAACATCACAATACCAATATTTTACTATAAATAAAGATGGAGTAGCAGTTACAAACTACAAAATTATTTATAGCACAACCGAATCCGAGCGGAAAACACAATCTCTTAAAGAGGTGGTAGCGCGCATGAACAGCTTAGTCACCAGTGGATTATTGACAACAGACGATGAAAAAGCCATAGTCAAAGACTCCATTGAAACTTTGCGCGATCACATTCAAAAAAGAACCTCTCGAAAAGAGCGGGGCATTACCGCTTATTTTAAAAAGAAAATCTTAAAACGTATCGAGTCTAATCTCAGTACAAATATTAAAAAACTTGAAGACCAAAGGCTGGGAAATACGTACGTTGGCAAGTATAAGAATGGGCAATACCAAGGGCCTGGAGTTTTAACTCTTGCAAATGGAAATGTATTAGAGGGTCGTTTTAAAAATGGTAAGCTTCGTCAAGGGATGATTACCTATCCTGATGGTTCTACATATAAAGGAGCTATAGAAAATAATGCCCCTAAGGGACAAGGTGTCAAAATCCTTGCTAATGGTAACAAAATTGTTGGGATATTTACTGATGCCGCTGACTATGTGGGCAAAATGTACGATGAAAAAGAAAAAAAGGTCTATGTTGGACGTTTTCAAGGAGATTGCCTCATTGAGAATAAAGAGGAAAATTATACCGTTTTCATTCCTCATTGGGGAACCTATATTGGACCTCTTAAAGATAAGAAGCCAAATGGAAAAGGAACTTTTCATCATATCGATGGAAGAGTCTTTCAAGGAACATTTGAAAGTAGAAAAATCACTTTTGAAAATGGGGATATCTATGAAGGAGAATTAATGGCCGGTGTGCTCATGCATGGAAAGGGAATGCTTGTTACTAAAAATAAGGACCTTTTTGAAGGGGATTTTGAAGACGGAGAATTTTTAAAAGGAAAAGGGAAAATCCTCTTTCCAAATAACGCAACATACAAAGGAGAGTTAAAGAAACAACTTCCGCATGGTAATGGAAAATTTTCATCAGGGACAACCTCTTTTGAAGGCAAATTTGAAACTGGCCAATATAAGGGAAAACCGATAGACTTTGGTCGGTACAAATACACCTTGTTAGTCTATAAAGATGGCAGCTATTATGTGGGGCAAATGCATTTTGGAGAACCTGATGGCCGAGGGACACTCGTTGCAAAAAACGAAAAACTAAAACGCATTGCAAAGAACGATAATTTTCAGGGAGAAAAGCTTTCAGGACGCTTTAAAAATGGACAACTACTACGTTTACATGATTTATGAAAGTGACGAATCTTAAAATAACCTCCATTTATCGACCATTCGTTTGACACTTGAGGGGAAACCTTGATCATCTTTATGAAACCATCGAAGAGCATGCGATTCGTCATTTTGAGTGAATTTCTCAGTATTGGCCATCAATAAAAAGCGAATATCTAAATGTTCGTGCTGAAGGTTCTCATGATAAGGAGGGATGGTGTGGATATCGATATCGAAAATGTCTTCGCTTAATGGGACAATATCGAGAATTCCAGACTCTTCCTGAGCTTCTTTAATGGCAACAGCCAGCACATCAGGATCTCCATCGCAATGGCCACCGAGTTGAAACCAGTCGCCAAGCTTTTTATGATGCAAAAGTAGAACATGAGTTTTTGATGGGTTGAGAACCCAAGCTGATGCTGTGAAATGCCCTGTTAAGCAACTTCTCAAAAAACAGTCCGGATGCTTTTCTAAAAAGGCGAGCATTCGCTCTTTGCAATCTTTTTCGTAAAAGTTGTTAGGAAAGTATTTAAGTAGTTTTTCTTTTAAAGGTTTCATATGATTATCTATTCATTTTTTTGTTTTGACCAACCCACTGCAAATGATTCTGGTTCAAGAGATTCATGTCAAGTTAGCGTCTCCAACTGCCGTTTTTAGGATAATGCTAATTCAAGCCGACGATCCATCTTCCCTCTCCTGTTATAGATAATTATGTATAAAACAGAGATTTATTTGCAAATTTGCGACGCAAATACGACGCAAACATCAAAAATAATAACAAAGCTGATGGAAACCACTAAAATCTTGTTTGGTGCTGAAGTGAGACGATGGTAACGATGAAACGATTTAACGATAAGGTTTTTTTGGATGGTCAAAACGATACAGGTTCGTCAAACATTTTCATGTCAACAATACACTCTTGATTGTTTTGTAATCTTTTCCATTCCAATTTTCCTTAGTAGGCATAAAGAAATTGCAAAAGACAACAAAACTACCGAAAAAATCCAGCAAAAGTAAGCAATTGACGCCTGAAGAGTTTTGAACTCAACGCAGAGACGGAGAGTCGGAGAGACGCGGAGAAACAGGCTATAAGCCATTGACTACCCTACACCATCCATCTATAATAGTCCAGGACCGCCTAAAGTTCTATGTACCTCAATAGCTGCATCAAGCACATGCTCTGACAACAAATTTTCAATTATCTCTGCGTCTCTCCGGCTCACCGCCTCTGCGTTAGTCATAAAATACCTCGATCTTTTTGGATATTGTTCTCATTTTTTTGTTCTTGAAAGAGGAGAGTATGCTGAAAACTTTAATTACGCAAGAGGTCTATTACTTCAAAATTTGGATTTTCTATTTACCAAAAACCAAATTTTGAAACACTTTCGGTATATACTCAAGCCACCTGAAAGCTGGAAAATTTGACAAGGAGGCGGCGCAATTTTTTGGTCTGGAGCGAGCGACCATTGCCGTCGGCAAGGCGCGAGTGAAGACCAAAAAAGTGCAGCCAAGCCGACGTCGTCAAAATTCCAGGATTCAGGTGTCTTGAGTATATTATTTCCAGTAATGTGTCTGCCCGCTAAAGCGCTTAGCGATCCATTTGGGCCAACGAACGCTTCTTTGACCAAGCGCATAACCGCAATATTTGACAATCGTTTGCAAAAAGGCATATGGAAGAAGCTCTTTTTTCTCTTTCCACGTCTTTTTAAACAAAGAACGCGTATATTCAGCCCCGCGCCTATGATCTCCTTGGCTTGAGCAAAATAAGTGGCGATATTGTTTCCTGGCATAGCCCGTATCAAAGTGCCTTCTAAACTCTTGCAATAGGGTATAACCGTGAGAGTGCTTGACCATTGCCGCTGCGACGTAAGCCACTTTTCCGCCAATTGGCAAAAGCTTGGCGACAGCGACAGTATCTTCCCCTGATAAGACATTGTCAAAGCCGCCTATCGCATCTAATGCAGAACTAACGTAAGCTGCACACGAATCTGAGCAAAAATATGTATAGATGCCATAGGTATCGATATCCTTTACGCTGCGCAGATGGCTTGTCTTAGGATAATTAAACTCCCTTGCAAATGCTTCAAAAAAATTAGCGCCCTCATGGGGAAGCTGCCTTGCGTAGCTAACAGAAGCAACACCTGTTATAAGAGGTAAAACTAAAGCTTCCAACATCTCATCATGAGCGGGATAGGCATCAGGGGTCATCATCACAACTATATCTGTATTTAAATGGCGCCTTGCCTTCTCGCGCGTAAGACCATGGTTAAACTCATCTGTTGGAAGTAAGAGGATATCAGCTCCTAAGCCCCTTGCCACTTCAACCGTCCCATCGTTAGATGTGGAGTTGACGACTAAGACTTTGGGTTTAAGCTTTGAAGAAAACAGCCTTGGTAAACAAAATGGAAGTAAATCTTTGGCTGCATAGGTAATCACAGCCACCCCAATTGAGGGAGCAATCCCCTCTTTTGGATTATAAAATAATGGGAATTGCGTTTCATACATGATTTTACTATAATACAAAATCCACTTAATAGCACTAAAGAGAAAAACATGCAAAATCAAATTAAGATAGGCGATCGCTTAGTCGGGCATAATTGCCCATGCTTTATTGTGGCAGAGCTTTCGGCCAATCATAATCAAAACTTTCAAACTGCATTAGACACTGTCGTCGCAGCAAAAAAGGCAGGAGCCGATGCGATTAAACTTCAGCACTACACCCCAGACACCATTACATTTAATAGCAATAAAGAGTGCTTTCAAATAACTCAAGGTACGCTTTGGGATGGCACCACCCTCTATGAACTATACAAAAGAGCATACATGCCATGGGAGTGGACAAGTGAGATCCAAAGGGTCGCACAAAATGAGGGTCTTATTTGCTTTTCTTCCCCCTTTGACTTAAGCGCTGTCGATTTCTTGGAAACATTTGACGTCCCGGCATATAAAATCGCCTCTTTTGAAATCACAGATATCCCTCTCATCGAATATGTGGCCTCTAAGGGAAAGCCTATCATCATTTCAACAGGCATAGCCACTCTTGCCGACATCGAGCTTGCTGTACACACCTGTCGCTTGGCCGGCAATGAGCAAATCGCTCTCTTAAAGTGCTCTTCTTCATACCCAACGAGATTAGAAGAGATTAATCTTCTTACGATCCCAAACTTACAAGAGACATTTCAAACAATAGTCGGGTTATCCGATCATACCCTCGATATTGCAGTGCCCATAGCCTCCGTGGCCCTTGGGGCCAAAATTATCGAAAAGCATTTTATTCTCGATCGCTCCTTAGGCGGTGAAGATGCCAGCTTTTCCCTGAATCCCGATGAATTTGAGCAAATGGTGAGCGCAGTGCGCAATGTGGAAAAGGCGCTAGGTGCCCTGACTTATGAACTGACAGAGAGGCAAAAGAAAAGTAAAGAGCACGCTCGTTCCCTATTTGTTGTCCAAGATATGAAGCAAGGAGATCTCTTTACAGAAAGTAACGTGCGCTCAATTAGGCCAGGATGTGGCCTTCATCCAAAATTTTACAACGAGATCCTTGGTAAGGCAACAAACATGCACATAGAGAAAGGCACCCCATTAAATTGGGGCATGATTAGACCTCTTGCGTAATAAGACTTCTTTCGAAACTCGCTTTGGTTGATAAAATTTGGGATTTTTGTGCAGATTTGCTGCAAAATTTTGAAAGCATGTGTATACACCTGGCTCTAAAAATTTTGCAGCAAAGATGCCAAAAAGCATGAGTTTAGCGACCAATGGAGTTTCGAAAGAAGTCTATTAGCTAACGTCCCACTCCCACTGGCGAATTTCACTTAAAGCAATTTTATCTATCTGTTTGGCAATATTTTTATGTAGGCGTTGCATTTTATTATAATCTGAAAAGTAATTGATTCTCTCCATCAGCTTTGCAAATTCCCCTTGGCTCTCAAAACGCCTTTGAAATGCGGCATAATTTTTATAAAACTGATTGATTTTTTCTAAATTAGAGGCCAATTTGTCTGCCTGTATAACAACTTCTCGATATAGCCGATGGATTCGATTGTACTCAGAAAAATAGTTGATCTTCGATAAAAACTGTACCAAAGGGTTTTTCATCTTGAATTTCTCTTTGTAATTGTTGTAGACCTTGTTAATCTTGTCAGTCACCTGATGGTTTAATGCTTCGTCACTCGGACCGATCACCCCTACAACAATCTTCGTAATCTTACGGTTGAGCATTCCCTTTAAATCTTGCAATGTATCTAACTCTATGGATTTGGCCCCTTCTTGCGGGACTTCTTCCCAGACCTGCAATGTTTCACTACTTAATGAGAATTTAACTACATCACTCATATAACCTCCACATATTCGCATGTTTATATTTATTTTATCATTTAGTTAAATATAAACACAAATTAATAAAAAAACAATTGATAATATAAAACACAAGCTATAAAATGAAAATAGAACCTTGTGTTATTTAAATATTGGAGGATATATGAAATTCAACAAAACATTATCTATATTTATAGCTTCGGCTACATTGCTAGTTCATGAAAATGCGTCAGCTGGTTTTATTGATGACCTTAGTGATTTATGGAATGGCGTGAAGAAGGAAGAAAAAAAAGTAGTTAAAGTTATGAAGAAGGAAGAAAAAAAGGTGGTTAATGTTGTGGATAAGGATGTAATTAAACCTGCGGAAGAAGCTATAAACGGTACTCCAGCAAAACCTGCTGCTTCAACACCTGCTGCTCCAGTAAAACCTGCTGCTCCAGTAAAACCTGCAACAAGTAAATAAATCCATAGATAAGAGAAACTTTGAAATGCAAAATGAAAAAAACAATACTGGCCACTTTAGTGGTCAGTATTGTTTTAGGAAGCTGTAAGAGATCTTACCAGCTGTTGTTGTCGCGTTGACGATATCCGCCGCCGCCGCCGCCACCGCCGCCAAAACCTCTGCCTGCGCCGCCGCTTGGAGATCTATCGCTACGATGTTCTCTGCGCTCGCCAGCAGGGCGCTCTGTTCTTTCTTGAGCAAGGCTTACACGCATATTGCGATCAAGGTGTAGCTTTTCATTCAGTCCATCAATAGCAGCTTGTGCTTCTTCGGCTGTGTCCATTTCTACGAAACCAAAACCTTTAGATCTCCCGGTGTGGTCGGTGATGATCTTGATCGACACGACTTTGCCAAAAGCTTCAAATACTGGTTTAAGGGAATCTTCGGTAGCTTTCCATGACAAGTTGCCGACAAATAGTTTCTTCTTCATTCTAAATTCTCCGTTTGGATAAAAAATTGATTTATGCACAGCTCTAGAGGCATTGCAAGAATGCTCACAACCTTACTATTGTTGTACACTTCTTTGGATTATACATAATGCAACACTTTTAGTACACTTAAATTTGCAAATACAGATCTTTTTATCTGTTTGGGTTAAAATGGGGTCTTGGCTGAGCAACGACAAATGCCGCGACATCAATTGCCTCCTCCTCTGTCAAAGTTGGCTGACCAAGAGGCATATTATAAAAAATGAATGAAGAGGCCATATCAAGCCGGTTCATACCAGCGCCATCATTAAAAGACTGATTGCCCCAAAGCGGAGGGATGCTAGTAGCTGATGGTCGCTCAGACCCTTCCCCATTTTCGCCGTGGCAAAGAGAGCAGTGTTTATGATACACCTTTTCACCATTTGCAATATCACCTTCATGTTTGGAATCTAAAAATTTAAGGCCAAGCCATGGATATTTCCCAAGTGAGGCCACCTCATGCGATATCCACTTAAAGTAGGATACAAGAGCATCCCTTTCTATCGAATCTTCAGGCAGCGGCACCCCATTTAAACTTCTTTTAAAACAATTATCGAGCCGATCGTTTAAAGAGATCATCTTATTATCGCGACTAGAAAAGCGCGGATATACCTCTGTCACGCCAACTAAAGAGATCCCGCGGTTTGAGCCGCCAAGGGTGTTTCCCGCATTGAAGTGGCAATTATTGCAAGATAGCGCGTTTCCGACATTTTCAGGGCAGTGCTTAGCCGTCTCTTCCATGATCTGATAGCCATACATAATCATGTACAGCTTAGCCTCAGGCGCACACTCAGGATCAACTAAATCAAAATGAACTTGATGCGTTTCACTTGTGCCAGTAGGAGTTGCAGATGCATCCTTCACTGCTGCGTAATATTTGCCTTCTTCATCGCTTGTATTTGTCTTAACATGAGTTTCACTCAAATGAAGCGTATGCATGAGCCAAGCAACCGCACTTATAACAATTGCGATGATAAAAGCTATAAGAGAATTGAACATATAGTGACTTAAGATGCTTTTTTTCTAAATGGAGCTGTTGCCATTTTTATTAATTTCATCAAACACGCAAAAAAACCGTATCCTACAATGATGCCAATAAAGGCATAGACCCCTCCTTCTAGTGTAAGAGGAAGTCCCATTGAGTAGTGATGCCAAGTACTTTTGAATGTATTAAAATTGAGATGCAAAAGAAAAGCGAATGGCTTTTGCAATGCATTGCTATTTTGCAAAGTATCTAATGCATGCAATAAGCTGTTCCAACGCTCTAAAGATGCGCTCATGAGCTCTCCTTGCCTGGCAATATCGGGATCTGTATGACTTAAAAATCTGGTAATCAGCTGCTCTAGCGATTTACCCGAAAGAGTTGCCGATTGTTTCATCGACTCCACTTGCAACTGAAGTTCTGCCACGCGCCCTACAAGCTGCTGAGAATATTGTTGAATGAATAATGGCATCTGAGCAAAAACAATAGCGAAGACGACCGCAAAAACGCGATCCAACATAGCCCCAACCCATTTTAACATAACTTATCCTTTATGATATTTAGAACCCTTAAAAAGCTCAAATGAACGATAAATTTGCTCAATTAACACAAGTCTTACAATCTGATGAGTAAACGTCAATTTTGATAAGCTCACCATCAGATATTTGCCTTTAAGGGCTTGAGGTAATCCCAAAGGCCCTCCAATCACAATTGTAAGACGGCACCCCGCCTCTTGAAGTTGCTTTAACAAAAATGAGGAAAATTGCAAGCTATCCAACTCCTCACCAAGTGGATCTAAGCAGATCAAATGAGACGCCTTTAAAGACTTTGCGACAAGTTCATCATCTGTCTTACACCATACAAACTCAATTGAGGCTACAGCTTGTAATCTTTTAACATATTCACAAGTCGCCTCTTCAAGCCATTGCTCCTTGGTCTTATTTACAGATAATATACAAATTTTATACATGTCTTTTCATAAGCTTTGCAATTGTTCGCTTTTCATCCCTTTCCTTAATCGTCTCTCTTTTATCTACCGTGTTTTTGCCTTTTGCAATTGCCAGTTTAACTTTTACCCTGCCATCTTTTAAATAAAAGCTAAGAGGAATAAGGGTAAGACCCTTTTCTTGTGTTGCCACTTTAAGCTTTTGAATTTCCCTTTTATGCATCAATAGCTTTTTTAAACGGCGCTCTTCGTGGTTATGGACATTGCCAAAGCGGTAATGAGAGATGCTGCAATTGACAAGCCAAAGCTCCCCTGCTGTTACTTGGACATATGCCTCTTGCAAGCTGCCTCCATGATCGCGAAGCGATTTAATTTCGGTTCCTTGCAAGACAATGCCCGCCTCGAATGTATCGATAATTTCGTAGTTAAATGTCGCTTTCCTATTGGAAACGAGATCTTTTGACTTTGAATCGCTCATAAATGAATAAGCACACCCTCACTTTTTTCGTTCTGCACAATTGTTTGCAGCTGCCTATAATTTATCTTGCCTGTCCCCATTTTAGGAAGCTCAGGCAAAACCTTTACACGCGATATTCTAAAAAGATTGCTATAGCCTGCTTTCTTTAAGGCCGCATTTGCTAGCTCAACATCAATATTAACTGTTGAAAAGAGGTAAAGTAAAGGTTTTTCGCCAGGAACTTCTTTAGAACAGATTGCAAGGCTTAAAGGCTGATCGCTACTAAACTGCCCATTTTCAGGCACACCTTGCAAAATAGCCTCTTCTATTGCGACAAGGCTGACCATTTCTCCACCAATCTTGATAAAGCGCTTTAAACGCCCCAAAAGGGTTAAAAATCCATCTTCATCCAAAACCCCCAAATCGCCTGAATTATACCACCTCTCCCCATTGATGATAATAAATGGATCGACTTGTGATGAGATCAAATACCCATTAAAGACATTTGGCCCTTTTGCCAAAATAAGGCCTTGCTGTCCCTCTGCAAGCAACGCTTTTGTATCTGGATTGACGATACATAGTTCAACGCCAGGTATTGCCTTGCCAACGCCTTGCTGTTTTCCATTTAATCGATTCATCGTAAGGACAGGAGAGCATTCCGTAATCCCGTAACCTTCTAGCAAAATATCCTTTTTGCCGAGATTTTTCAAACTTAAAAATAAGTCGGCACTGGCTTTTTCTGCCCCCGTCACACAAAGGCGAAGGGACTTCACATCCTCAACTGATGCCAACTTTAGCATTGACCTAATGAAGGTGGGTGCGCCAAGTGTAATGGTCGCCTTGGCTGCTGCTAAACATTTTACAACCCTTTTACCATCGGTCGGATCTGGCGTATAATAGACTCTTGCACCGGCTATTAGCCCTAATATTCCACCAATTGAAAAGCCAAAAGAATGGAAGGGTGGAAGCATGCTTAAGACAATATCGTCAGTATAAACAGACATCACCTCAAGAGATCCTCTTAAATTACTTAAAATATTCTTATGTGATAAAGGCACCCCCTTTGGTTCACTTTCCGTTCCACTTGTAAATAAAAGTACTGCCTGATCCTCTTCATGAAGAGAGGCTTTCCCAAAAGAATTTAAAATCTTTTTTACAGTCGATTTAGACAATAAAAAGGCCTTTAACTTGTCCTTTATCGTGATGGTTTTGGCTATATCTTCAAGTATCAAAAACTTATCTTGAAGATCATCAAAATCAAAATTTTTGAGTTTATCAATAAATGCTGAAGAGGAGATCACAACTTCTGTTTTGGTGAGGGTCATGATGTACGCAAAATGGCGAGCTCCTACAGTCCAATTGATCATTAACGGGATTTTCTGAGCCATTTGGCAAGCCAAAATCACGACGTTTACAGCAATGCTTGCCGGAAGCATTATGCCTATATAGAGCCCTGGCAGTTTGTCGATATAGTTTGCTAAAAGAATAGCTCTTAATTTTAACTGGCCATAAGTCATGACTTTAGAAGTGCGATCAGCTGCTGCGATCCGCCTTTTTGAACGAAAGCATTGTTTTAAAAAAACTTCAGGAATCGTTGTGCCTTTAGGAATCGATAATGGACGGTGTTCCATCTTCAAAAACCACTTATCGCTTAAACCAAACCCTTCAGCTTCATCTCCTTTGGACTTAATGAGTAAAGCGGCAAATGCCATGACTTTTGCAACCGTTGTCAGCTCAGTTGATAACACAGCTGTTACATTATAGCGATCTTGTAAAAAGGAAATAAGGTCTGCTGTATCTAACGAGTCTAGGGCTAAATCATTTGATAATGACATATTAGGAACAATTGACTCTATCGGCATATTGGATAAAGCTGACAACTTACGTTTTACATCCTCTTGAATATCGTGAGAGATTAAATTTAGAGAAATCTCATCATCTTCCACTTTAGCTCTTTGCCTTATGGGTAGATACTTTTCTCCCCACATACTGTATGAGACTAAGATTAAAGAATCCCCCGGTAAACTCCCTATTTGCTTGGATAAGCCATCGGCAACGTTGTACCATTTCTCTAATGCTTGATTGAGTTCAAGGCGCGTTCCATTGCGTGGAAACCCTTGTGGCTCACTTGCAAACTCTATGACGATTTCCCTTCGAGGAGTAAAGTAAATAAAATTTTTTAAGAGAACTTTTAGGGCAAAAAGAATTTGAGAGGGGAGCTCTGATGTATCGGATACAGCGCGAGAAAAGGCGCTCCCCCAAAGCCCCTTCGTCCTAATGAGGACAATATTGCAATCTGGGCACTCTTGTAAAATTTGATGAGTCGAAGATGCGCCGCCGATCGACTCATAACATGTATGTTTTGCCCTTCCCGATGGATAGAGGAGAAAATTTTCCCCCTTCTTTAACCCGCTGATCACTTCAGATAAAACCTTGTCTCCCTTTTTTTTCTTTATTGGATTGACTGAAAGTTCAAAATCTGGCACAGAAAGAGCATTAATCATTGGCATGATTGCTTTAAAAAAAGGCTTCTCATAGATAGACTCTGTAATAAGGGGTCTTGCGGGGATTTTGTCATGTAGCACAAGCCATAAAATAAGGGGATCTACAAAAAATGTGGGGTGATTGGGCAGAAAGAGAATTCCCGCTGGTGTATCAGCACCCTTTAATTTAAGCTCATCTAGCCCTACAATGCGTATTTTGTAGCGCAACCTAAAGAGCCATCTTAGCCAGGAGAGCCCGATAGAAAAAAGAAATTGTTTTATCGACATCATTTGGGACCTGGGCAATAATAATTAATAAAAAAGCTAATATACTCGTTCCAGTTGAAACCTGGAATTTTGACGGCGTTGGCTTGGCTGCAAGTTTTTTGTCTTCGCTTAGCGCCTTGCCGTCCGGCAATGGTCGCTCACTCCAGACAAAAAACTTGCGCCGCCTCCAAAGTCAAATTTTCCAGCTTTCAACTGGAACGAGTATATATCAAAAACAAGATTTATTGTATTTAAAATGAAAAAAATCTCACTCATCGCCCATCGGGGCGCCTCAAGTCTTGCTCCGGAAAACACTTTAGCCGCATTTCAAATGGCAATCGATTTGAAAGCCGATGCCATTGAACTCGACCTTCGCCTCACAAAAGACTTGCATCTTGTCGCATTGCACGATGCTTCTTTAAAAAGGACAAGAGGCATTGCTAAAACGATCCATCAGCTCACATTAAAGGAAATACGCGCTTTAAACCTAGAAACGGCTATTCAAATTCCCACCTTGCAAGAAATTTTAGAACTTGTAGGGACAAAAACCCGTTTAATGTTGGAAATAAAACAAGGTGTTCATCCTCCGCAAGTTATTGTAGATGTATTATTTAATATTCTCACCCATTTTCCATCTCCAATTGCAGGCCTTGTCATCGGCAGCTTTTCGATCGGGGTCGTGAAACTGATCAAACGCAATGAAGGTAAACTTACTTGCATTCATCCGATCAAAACAGTTGGCATTGTCGAAAGAGCTTCTTGCATTGCTCCCTTTCTAAAAATAGGTGTCGATATCTTAGCTGCATGGCATCCTTTACTGCCTTTAGAAGCTCACGCTCGCGTATTGCCTCAAGAAATCTGGGTATTTACAGTCGATGAAAAAAGACTTGCCGAAAAAATGATCTTAAATGGCGCCACCGGAATTATCACCAACAACATAAAGATATTTAATTGAACAATCTCATGTTGACATGTAATATTAGATATTATACAATTTGATTTATTCGTTAAACTAATAATTTTATGGTTCTACTATGACATATGTTCAAAACAGCTCACAAGTTAGTGTAGATCCACTTGGTGGATCTACAGCTGCGCAAAATATTGCCCAAAATTCAAGCGGATCTCTCGGCACGCGTACCATATTAACAGAAAAAGACCTGGAAAAAATTGCGTCCAATCGCTTAAAAATCGTTATTTTTCATATTAAAAATATTGTCTACATTATTAAAGTCGCTATTTATTCAAGTCGCTCTGACTTTCAAAGAACAATTAAAGCAGATAAAAAAAACTTTCTTACTTACAAAACTGAGCTAATTGGGATTGTCATTTTAAAAAACCCTACGACACAAGCTCACTTTAATGAGTTATTGCAACAACTGACGACCCTTCAACAAACTACTAAATCCCCCTATATCAAGCGCTATATCCAAAACATCCAAGAAAAATTAAACGGGTATCAAGTAGAAGAAAGAGACGAGCTATCAGTAACTCAGGACGGCGCCTCTGAACATGAATCAACATCGAGTTTAACTTCAGAAATAGACGACCAAAAGCAACAGCCACTTGCAACTCCAATATCCGATGATTCCTTTATTATACATGCTAGCTCCGATATGGATGGCCTTACAAGAGGTAAGGCCCAGGCTACTCCTTTTATCCCATATCCCCGTTATGCCATGACACCACGTGAGGAAAAAGCGCCGGCTTCACCCAACGATGAGTTTATCGCAGGAGCAGCCTTTGCAACTCCCTCAAAGGAAACTGTGGATCAAACGCTTTCTTACGCAACAGATGTCGCTTCTGCAGGATCCTCCAACCAAAGGCTCCTTACTGCAGTCTCCCTTCCAGATCCTATCTCCTACCGCCATCCTTATTTTGTCGATGATTTTGCATCCAATCTGAACTATCAACATTTAACCGATGAAAAGAGAGCCGAGTTAAAAGGCCCCAAATGGACAAATGCAAAGAGGATTCAATTAGCGACATTACAAAGCCTTAAGATGTGGAAGGAAGAAATATTAATGACTTATGAAGTTTTTGTAGGCTCAGGAAAAGCTCTTAAATCAACTTTGCAAGAACAAGCATTAAGCGTGCCAACACCTACTAAACCATCCCCTTCAAATAGAGGGGCTGCCTCTCAAGCTTCAGGATCAACTTCAACGCTTCCCCCATTACCACCTAGTGGAAAATCGGCAAAAAAGTGGCGCTCCACTGACCCAAAGCTTATAGAGCATCGCCCACTATCTCATAGCAATTGTTTGGCAGCAAGTGCTGCCACAGCGGAACTAGAACATCGAGCTACTAAAAATGCCTTGCAACATCTGTTATTTCCACTCCACCCAAATCTTGTCCTTATGTATGAAGATGTGCCAAGCCAGATGGAAAATGTTGAAGTGATAGAGAATACCACAATTATAATTACTTTCCAAAAACTAATCCAAGATATTACAGATCTTGAAAATGTAATCATGAAGGCCAAAGAAGCACCTTCAGTAACAAAACAAAAAAAAACGCTTAGTGAAGCTGAGCAACAAAAGCTTGATACATTTAAAAAAACAACAACGGGGCTACAACGAGCTCATCTCGCTTTTAAAAGTCTCGTAGAGGCTCATAATGCCCTCGTAACAGAAAGTAATGAATGCTGGGACAAAATTGCAGCCTTAAAGATTGTTCCCCATAATGAGAGCGACGATAAACGCCAACAAAGAACACAAGCAATATGCGAGGCAAATGCCACCTATACGCGTTGTCAACAGAAAATGGAGCAGCAAGTAAATCGCGCAGGATTGTCATACAAAGAACAATACGATCTGGCTTTGAGTGAACGGCAAAAACATGTGAAATTAGCTCAAGAACTTCTTAACACCTCTGAACCAGATTGCTCAACATTAATCGATACCCTTATTGAACAATGCAAAAGCATAAGGAAAGTACATAAAGCCCAAGTTGTGCAACATGCCCACCAAGAGGGCGAGGTAACGGCCGGCCCGTCTACTGCACCTGCTAGCCCAGTTGCCTCTCCCATCGCTTCAGGCCATAAGCCCAACGGTCGGCGCTAATAGACCCTGATCGACCTTTAACCTAGAAACGGCAGTTCGAGATGGCAAATTAATGCAAGATCTTGAATTAGAATCACTTTGCAATGGGGTGGGACATTCCCAAATGGTGAAGGACCACCCCATTGCAAATGATTCTGGTTCAAGAGATTGCGTTAAGTTGCCGTCTCCAACTGCCGTTTCTAGGTTTAAGCCTCTTCAGAGTCCGAAAGCGTGGAAAAAGGCTTTACATCCTCATTTGGTCCAGGTCCAAAATGGATCTGAGGCATCTGCGATTTAAATTCAGGGCCTGGACCAAAGTGAATATTTTCACTATCAGGACCTGGACCAAAGTGAATGGCGCTTGTTTGCGCGCTCTCACTGCTCGCTTGCTTTGTTGAATGGGCCTGTATTTGTGGTCCAGCAAAAATAACTGTAGCTAATAAAATGGCAATATAGGCTTTTGATATATCTTGCATGATAGTTTTCTCTCCTCTTGTTTATGGGATAATTCTAATTTGTAAGGGCAAGTTCGCCTTGACGTAAAGCTTTTTTTCGGTAGCGATAAAAAATGGCAAGGGGGCAAATACAGAGAATGTTACCGATAACAATTGTCACTAAATATTGCAGATGGCTATCGTATTGCACATTGTCTGGTGGAATAAAGCTTACGATAATTGTCGCAAGTGAGCCAATTGCTCCAAGTAAGCACACAAGCCATATCCCAATTGTTTTGCCCGGAATCTTAAATGTGTCTTTCCGATCTTGATGCGTGTAATGCAAATAAAGAGCTGCTGCAAACATAAGAGCGTACATGATCATATAAAGCTCTGTGCTAATCGCTGTTAAAAACCAATAAAACGCCCCGACATTTGGTTCAAAAAGAAATAAAAAGCACATAAGCGTCACAATAGTTGCTTGCGCAAATAAGATATTGTAAGCGACCCCATCTTTATTTGTTTTTGCAAACACGGCAGGCAAAAAACCTGACTCTGCAGCATGTAAAAGGCCCTTTGCTGGCGAGATAAGCCAATTGATTAAAAGACCAATTGAGCCGATGACAATGAGACCCCCTACAATTGGAGTAAGAGGCTCTAAATGGAAAGCTTTAAAAAAACCATCGACCATTTGCATGACACCTGAGATTAAATTGATCTCTTTTTCAGGAATGACAAACGCAATTGCAAGTGATCCAAGCGTCATCGAGAAGAAAATGAAAAGACATGAAATTAAAGCTGCCTTTGGAAAGTTGCGCTGCGGATCTTTAATATCATTGACATGCACGCCTGCAAGCTCCATTCCGGTAAAGGAGGCCATAATGGCAATGAGTGAGACCCAACTCGTCGATGAGTTAATGGGTGGGACAAAATCCTTTAAAGCAAAGGTAATTTGCAACGGTTCTCCCTTCAGTACCCAAATCGCCCCAAGTCCAATCAAAAGGCAAAGGGGAACCATAGATCCAAATAAGCAGCAAGCATTATTCACTATTGCCGAAAGGTATACCCCCTTCAAATTAAACAAGGTCAGGCCCCAAAAGACAACGAGAATAAATGTGATCAAAAATGTTTTATTTTCGACGAGTCCTGGGTGGATGAGGTACCCAAGTGTTCCTGCAATAAAGGAGAGAACTGTAGGATACCAGATGACCGTATTGACCCATTGCAACCAAATGGCCGCCATCCCCATCTTCTTTCCAAAAGCGCGATCGACCCAGTGGTAAATCCCCCCAGTTTTAGGAAAAGCCGAGGACAATTCAGCTGCAACAAGTGACACTGGGATTAAAAACAAGAGGGCTGCCAAAATAAAGAAGAGAATCAAGGAGCTTCCAAAAAGAGCTGCAGCTGGCAAGTTTCGAATGTTATCGATGGCTGCGATCATCAATATCACAAGCGATCTTAACGGAATTTTTTTATCCATGAAATGTTCCACCTGGTTAGATGTTTTGGTATAATTCAATTTGCAATTTTTGATACAGAAAAATCTTTAATACCTACAACTTTTCTTGACAGAAAATAGGTCAATGTATACACAATAAGATTTAGAACAACAAAAAAACATAATAAATGATATTTAACCCTAGAAACGGCAGTTGGAGACGCTAACTTGACACAATCTCTTGAACCAGAATCATTTGCAGTGGGGCGGTCCTTCACCACTTGGGAATGTCCCGCCCCACTGCAAAGTGATTCTAATTCAAGATCTTGCGCCAATTTAGCATCTCGAACTGCCGTTTCTAGGTTAACAAGATAAGCAGGCATACGCATCAGACTAACTTGAAAAATCGAACTTAAAAAGTTGATATATAAAATCTTAAAAATAAAAATAGCTTTTTAATTGCACAGAAACCCTTTTTTCACGTTGTGTTAACAAGCAAATGTGATTTAAGCAAGGGGTCTAAAACAGGCAAGAATGGGAATACCACCTAGCAACTATAGAAACAGTGTAGAACTGCGCGAGATAGCACTATCTGTCACTGATCAGCCAATTCCTCCATTAGAAAATCCATCTCCTGAATCGGAAATTCACACTTCATTGGTTCCAACGTCGCAATCTCTAATTGAAACAAAAATCCAACAGGCCGATCAATATTTCAAGCAACAAGAATTCGATTTAGCATTAGATCGTTATACTGACGTGATCATCACTGCTGAAAAAGAGAAATCGATACCCCCTCTTGCTTACGCCTTGCGGCAAATTGGGCATAGCTGCATGCAAAAACAAATCTCGCAGCAATATAACATATTCAGGGACAAATATCGGAGGGCGCTCATTTTTATAAACAGTGCATTAGCTCTTCAATTACAGCAGAAAAATAATAATCTAGTGGTGATTAACCACATTTTTGAGGAAATGATCGATATTGAAAAAGCCTTTTTAAGAAACATCCTGAACATCCCTAAAGAGAGGATCGATCATTCTTATCAAGATTATTCTATCTTAAACAAAAGAGAAAAGCTCTCTAAAATACGCCACAAATGGGATAATGAGATAAATGTCATTGGAATCACTGAGGAAGGGGCATTTATCATGCGCAAATCACACTTTGACATGCAATGGTTTACAGAGGATATCGTTCGATTTCTAAATGAATATGTGGAAGAAATTTTCCAAATCATGGGGCCGCCGCCAGGCCAATATGCCATAGTCAGCATGGGTTCATTGGCGCGAGGAGAAATATGCCCATTTTCTGATTTAGAGTTTGCAATTATCGTAGATCAACCTAAACGAGATTATTGGGTGCAGTTTTCTCAAGTTTTAGAGATGAAAATAATTAATCTCGGTGAAACTGAGTCTAAAGTTTTAAATCGAGGATACGAAAGTGCAATGCCTAAGGGATTTAGCTTTGATGATGGCGGAAACACACCATTAGGAAAGCAAGGTCAAATAGAATTGATTATGACTCCTCAAGACTTAGCTAAGACACAAAATGATCGTTTTTTCGAAGAAGATTTTGTTCTCTCGAATGCCTTAAATTGTCTTGGAATGATAAAGGGTAATGCAGAGCTTCTTCATCAATATGAAAACTTTGCCAATGTCTATCTCGAACAAAAAATTTCCCCTTCCTTGTCCACGAGGCAAAAACGGGCTAAAGAGATGATGATAGATCATGTCAAACAATTTAAAGTAGAGCTGAATAAAGAAAGAGAAAACTTAGCTTTATTCAATGTAAAGCAGGAATTATATCGTTTACCGAGTATGATCCTCATCACAATAGCTTACTATTATGGCTTAAAGGAAAAGGGGACATTAAAAAGGCTTAGTGAGTTAAATAATAAAGGTCTCTTGAGTTCTGCCTCTCTTAAAAAAATATCTGAGGTTATGAATTTAATCTTTTACTTTAGAGTTAAAGCGCATCAATTTTACAACATGGAACGAGAAGACTTTCATCACACAACAGCTTTAGAATATGCCAAGGGTGATAAAATCGTATCAGCTACTGATCCAATAGATGGGACGGCTATTCTTTGCTTTAGTCACGCTGATGTTAAGGCTTTACGAGACATCATGCAAGTGAATATCTTGCTGGCCCATTTTGCAGAAGACTTTTGCAGTATAGATGAAAAAGAAGCTTTTAATAGATTGAATAAAGGCTTGCTTAATATTAACGAGGAAGAAATTACTCCTATAGCCGATCAAAATAAGATCTCTGATTTAATGAAAAGCTTCCAGATCAATTTGGCAGTCAATCCAAATAACCCCAAATCGCTCTATGATATGGGCGTGCTGCTCTACAAACAAAATCGCTATAAAGAATCTTTAGGCTATATTTTAAAAAATTATCAGATGTCAAAAGAAGAGCTTTCACATGTAGGTGGAGTAATTGACGTGGGGGGAATCAAAACTATCACTGAAGAGGATGTCTTTTCTTTTCATTTGCAAAATGTTCAAATGCTTTGCCAAATCTATTGCTGTTTAAACGATTTTGAAAACCTAGATAATAGTCTGCAGGAGATGGATGAGGTTACAAGCATCCTGGAAAAATATCAAAGTATTTCGATTTATCTTTGCTATTTAAATGTATCTGATGCCTTATCGGAAAACGACAATAGGTGCGAGCAAGCAAAAGTTTATCTCAATAAAGCAGTGAGATTTTATCTGAAGCGGTTTCCAGATCTCAATGTTACAGCAAATATTGAAGCCCATAAAAAACAGCTCAAAGAAGCAAACATTCCTAGTTTGTGTAAGATTTATCACCTTTTTACAAAAGCTTGCCGCGACGTAAATGAAAAAATGAATCATTTACAACTTTGCTACAATTACGCTTTACAATTATTTGGAGAAAATCATGAAGAGACTCAAACCATTGTTGAAAGTATGGCTTATCTTTTCATTCAAGTCGAAAATACCGAACAAGCCATTAAGTATTTTCTTTTAGCTTTGAAAATTTCACGAGCAATCCATGTCACAAATCATGAATCCATGTCGCTTTATTTAAATAATTTAGGATCTCTTTATTTATCAATGGATGAAAATGAACTCGCCTTAAAGTTTCTAAATGAGGCCTTGTCAATTGAGGTAGATCTATTTGGAAACGCCCACCCTAATTTGATTATCAAATACTTCAATATTGGAAGAGCACAAGTTGCAATCGATAAAATACAAGAAGCGATCTGCTCTTTTGAAAAGGGGATTGAAATAATTAAAAAGACTGAGACGAGTAATAGAAAAGACGCGATTCCCATCTACATGCTCCTCTGCCGTCTCTATCTATTTAATGTGAGTGCAGTAGAGAATGCTCTTTCTTATTTAGATGATGCTTTGAGCTACTATAAAGAAGATGAGGATCATCTTGATCCACAAGACACTAACTATAATGAGTTACTCTATTTAAAAGCAGTAGCCCATAAACATAAGGGGGAATTTTTACAAGCGACGGAAATGGGGATAAGAATGCTCAAAAGACATAAATTAAGTAAAGGCGTTGAAGGAGGAGCCTATTCCAATCTTTGCATGCAATTTGCAGATTACGGTTTGAAGGCCGAACTTTATGAAGATGCAGCCCACCTCTTTGAAGAAGCTCTCGCTAATCCCATGAGAGACTTCAATAATCACATCTTGTGTTTTAAGAATTTGTTTACAGCTTACAAAGCCGCAAAAAATTCTTTAAAAGCTTTTGAAACAGGAGAAAAGCTATTGACATTTTTGGGAAACCACAAGAGTATCTCTTTTGAAGGAAAATCTGTTTTAGTGCAGGATATGGTTCACATGGCAAAAATAGGCGGCAATGAGGCAAAACAGCAACAATATTTATCTTTGCTCTCCTTATTACGCCCTAAGTCCAATAGCCCAGATTTATTTGCCAATATTGGCGAAATCTACAATCAAGTAAGCACCATTTCCCTACAACAAGGAACTCGATTGATTAATTATAATGTACAAGAGATAAAGGCTCATATTATTTCGCAGCTGCAACTAATCGAACAAATTGAAACTGAAAAAGGGGAATTCGCCATGGAGTTAATCCCCCACCTCGATAAGCTAACAGAATATTGGGGTTTGCTTGATGACCATAATAAGCAAATGGATTGCCAAGAGCGCGTTTTATTCATCATGACCCATCATTCTGCAATAGCCGTATCGCGATTGATATCCATAGCCAAACAGTACATAAGTTTACAACAAGCAGACAAAGCAATTCCCCATCTACAGCAGGCAGTATCTATTCTAGATCAAGAGCAAAGTGATAAAGCAGATTTATTATATCTACTTCATATTGCCTATCACAATGCTCGTCAACCTATTCAGGCTAGAGTTTTAGGATTGGAATTTTTAAAGCTGCTTGCTCATACTAATAGACAATCAGATCTTCGCTATGAATCAATAAAATCCGATGTGCTCCTCACTCCTAGCGAACTGATCGATATAGAAGGCAATAATACGCCTTCTTCTCCTGCAAATGAGGAAGCCACTTCAAAAGTAAAATGTTGTTGTCTTATTTTGTGAAAATAAATTCAAGCTTTCAACTGGAAGCCAAGCGTTTTTAAAAAGGATTAAAATGAATTTGAATCTTCTTGAGCATACTACCATTTTTTCATTTTTATAATTGTTTTGTAAACATTAGTTGACTTATTTTTATAAATTCATTATTATAATTTTTTTATAAAATTACATAGAGGTCACTATGGCAGCTCACGGCGTTCACCCTTCTTTTTCATCAGTCGCAGATCAATTCATGGAAGCTTTCTACCTAGGAGATACACCAACTTGCACAGGCTTAGCAGACTCGCTCATGCAGCAAGAAGGCTCTGTTATAGATGGAGTTTTAAAATTGGCCTTAGAGGTGCTCAAGCAGCCTTGTCAAACAGTTAACGAGTCGCTATCAGGTCTTGTAACAAATTTAGCGACGCTTCGAAGAGCAATGCTAAGTGCTGACGAAAAAGCAGCAAAAGCTGCAATGTGCTTGCAAACGAGTCATGAGCCAGTTCAAGAAGAGACAGACGTTTTAGCACTTTGTATTGTCCCTTGTATTGTCCCTTGTATTGTCGCTCGAGAAGAAAAGAAAGTGGACGGTATAACTGTTTATCGCACAAAATCACCTAATTATACAGGTTGGACCGATGCCAACAATACGCCTCATGGAGAAGGGGTTTTGGTAGGTGAGGGATTCACATACAAGGGGGAATTTAGAAAAGGTGCACTAAGTGGACAAGGAGAGTGTACCTTGAAAGCGACGGTGAATGGGAATGAGATGATATATAGCTTTAAAGGACAGTGGAAAGGCACAGACGCTATCAAATGCACATGTTCTGAGTGTCTAAAAGAATTTAAGGACGCAGATATTGGACTCCTTCATCTCCATGCCAATCTTCATGCAGGGGATTTAAGCATCGCGCTGCTATTTGAAGTGGAAACACAAATAGCCGGTGGAAATGCACTACAAGCTAGTCAGTTGCAAATCGAAATGGATACTTTGCGAGAGGCTTTGGAGCAAGAAGAAAGAACTCATACAGAGGTAATGCAAAGCTTTCCGGAAAAGGACCACCCAATAGAGTTTGATCAGGAGTTTGATCGCCACAGGCAAGCCATTAAGTCACTTGAAGAAAGCTTGAAGAGTTTAAGTCGCGAAATTTACGAACAAAACGAGATATTTCGACAAATCTCTGCGATGGATATGTCTCTTTCATAATTCAAAGAGAGTTGACTTATCGAAACTAAAATCCCTTGCCTCTGGCTGTGCCCGTGCCTCCAACCTATTACCCATATCTTTTCTATCGCTGCTGCCTCAGCTCTAATTTTATTTCGCTTCTACCCCACATTCCACGTCGCTTCGCTCCGTTTCATGCGGGGCTGCTGCACTGAAAGCGGCTGCCGCCGCTGGTCACGGCAGTGACCAAAGTGTGATAGCCCCGCATGAAACGGAGCGAAGCGACGTGGAATGTGGGGTTACAAGTAGTTGATAATCAAGCTGCGGTAGCAGCGATAGTACACATATGGGTAATAGGATGGAGGCACAGGCAGAGGCACGGGATTCCAGTTTCGAAAGAAGTCTATTGATGACACGCCTTAATGAATAGACTTTGTATCGCGAAAAACAATAGAGGTGAAATGGGTTATGTATATATGGTTGTTTGTGTATAGAATATCACGGAAGAAATTCTATTTCAAAATGAAAAAAAATTAACCTTTGTGATAGTAGAGCGTATAGATTTTTTAAACGACAATCAACATGTTTTTTCGCGATGTTATGAACTTTGGAGTTGAAGAAGAGACGGTAAGCAGAAAAAAGATTCATCACCAAACGACAAAAAAACAAAAAAAACAAAAAAAACAAAAAAAACGCTTGCATTTTATATAACGATGTTATATAATGAATTATCTTTTGACTTTGACCGGGAGTTGCCGACTGCATTCACAATGCAGTTGTAGCAAGTAAAAAATAAAAACAAAAATGAAAATAAGGAGAGATGATCATGAGTAGTACAATTTTAAGCCAAGCACCTTTTAGTTTATCTAATATTATTAAAGGAGCACTTATAGATGAATTTAAGGATCTGTATGCTGAACATCTTAAAAAAACTCACAATTTTGAGAAGCCAGACTCGCATTATTCACATGTTAAAAAACTCACGCTATCTGATGAACAACTAGGCTTTACAGAAGAAGAGCGCACGGAATTGAATCGAATCTGGAGTGTATTTGTGGAAGTCAGAAAGATTGAGTATAGTCTATGTGATCAAATCCAAAAAAGTTTTTGTGACCTTTTGGAATTTGGAATTACAAAAATTTATCCAATCCAAGGTATTTCAAATATAGAGGATGATAAAGTATCATCGCTTGCTAGATCTTACTTTAATGCCTTGCTAAATGAAACGCATGCTAAATGGACAAAGAAAAAGATTGATCCAAGGACAACGGTTGATAACGCTAAAGCGATTGTCTTTAAAGAATACATGCCAAAATTAACCAAAGCACTCAAGCAGGCAAATCAAGGGTCTGCAGTGTGGCTGCAAAGTTTGGATGCGCTTGCTGATTTTATGAAATCAGATCTTGGCAAGAAACTATCTGCCTTGGAAATACA
>Ga0206944_1042_pt1 | contig 23887 bp, 21 predicted proteins | sample Alteio_BWOrgHeat_4_FD_152978 | JGI IMG/M metagenome (GOLD analysis project Ga0206944, IMG submission 152978) | Enriched cells from forest soil in Barre Woods Harvard Forest LTER site, Petersham, Massachusetts, United States -... | ecosystem: Environmental > Terrestrial > Soil > Temperate forest > O... | reverse complement strand
AAAATCAAAAAAAACAATGACGATTTCTGAGATGGATGAGGCGATTGAAAAGGCAGTATCAGAGAATTGCAATCATGATTAGTGTAGATACCAACGTGTTAATAAGAGCTGTACTTGAAGATGATCTTCTTCAGGCTGCAAAAGCAAAATCCTTAATGAAGGAAGCTTCTGAGTCAAAAAAATTATATGTTTCCTCATACGCTATTCTTGAAATGGCTTGGGTTTTGAAGGTGAAAGGACAGCCTATCGACAGGCTTTAGGGATCGTTAAGAAATAATTCTCACAGAACTTTAATTAACTTGAGAAATGCGTTGTAAAATCAGTAAGATAGCGCTCTTCATTGAAGAAAAGTCGCCACTTAAAAATTCTTCTTTGTTTTGGATATAGGGGCCTTTTGGGAGATCTTCATGTCTAGAAATCACCTTCTGAATATTTTGTAAAGAGACTTCTGGATGACATTGAAAGGCATATGTTTTTGGAGAGTAGCGAATCACTTGCCTAGGACACCCTGGGCTTGTTGCAAGAATTGTCGCCTCTTTTGTAAGTCCTGGCATATATTGATGCCAATGCGCGACATTTAATGATGGAGGAAAATCTTTTAACACGGGATCCTCTTTTGCTTCCATTGTGAAGGCTATCGGAAAAATGCCGATTTCTTGATGGGGGCTACGCTCTGTTGTTTGCCCATACGATTCCCCGATAATTTGAGCCCCAAGGCAAAAGCCTAAGACTAGTTTTTTATGGAGAATGGCCAGTCTAACAAAACTAATTTCTTCTAAAATGAAGGGATATCGTTCTTTTTCTAATAGGCACTGCGATCCTCCCATGATCATTAACCAATCAAATTCCTCCATGGAAGGAAGTTTCTCTCCTTGGAATGGGCGGCAGTAGGAAAGAGAATGCTCTTGATCTTGTATCCAGGACACAATGTGAGAGCTTAAATCAAAATCGGAATGCGCAATGCATAAAATCCTAAGCGTTGAAGTCTCCTGAACGCTCCTTTCTTGGGTGATGGGGATATTAAAGGCTTGAGTGAATACGCTCATTGTTTACGTCTTTTTAATTTTTATTTCTATGACATATGTACGTTAATAAAGCGCCTGTCCCGATTATAAAGGCAAGTAGTACAAAATAGCCAATTTCCTTACTATATGGCATAGTGCTAAATACTTTAGCGAAGTAACTAGAATTGGGAGATTCGATCATAGGGAGGAAGATGACAGCGATTGCCACGGCAACGATTTTCAAACCTCCTAGAATTTCCTTATTTTGTTGCTGCTGTTGCTCTTTTGCCTTTAGTGCCTTAAGAAGTGCTTAGTTTCTATCTGTTAGTCCTGCTGTAGGTTGCATGGCCTGTTTTCCTATAATCCTTTAATCTCTTTTTTTACAAAAAAGCAAAGAGAAATTCCTTGCCAGTATAACTATAATCATTCTAAATTGCAAGTTAGAAACCGCATATATTTACGGGCCGTATATACCTTTCGTCAATGAAAAGTTTGATTGTAGAAAAATTAACTTGACGATATAACGACAGTATGACTTTTTTGACTAACCAAGATCGAGTTCAACTCAAAACTCAACATAAACGAGAGCGAGATAAACGCATCTGCGATCGCATCAAGGCGATCCTGCTCACCGACGAAGGATGGACATCCCAGCAGATCCGGCAGAATCCATGCTTGGTCAGACGTTAAGGGGTCGAGTGAGGGATAAATTTAGCCCGATTGGAAAAGGCCTTGCTCAAATTGGCAATCCTGATTTGATCGTTACCCATGCTCCTACAAATTGTCACGGATGTGGGGCAAACCTTGGTCAGGTGGATGGTGCTTGCGCTGAAAAACGTCAAGTTTTTGATATTCCACTACCCAAGATTGAAGTAACAGAACACCAAGCTCTGGCAAAACAATGTCCGTGTTGTGGAGAACTAAATAGAGGTGTTTTTCCAGAAAATATTAGAGGACCTGTTCAATACGGAGAGAGGGTACAGGCATTAGCGGCTTACTTTGCCCACCAACATTTTATACCTGTTGATCGCGTATGTCAGATCTTTGAGGATGTTTTTGGTATTGCTATTTCGCCGGGCACCTGTTCAAATGTAGACGAAAGGCTCTTTCGACAGCTCGAATCCTTTGAAAGCGGTCTTAAAACATATCTGCTGGCAGCACGAGTTTTACACTTTGATGAAACAGGCATCAGATGTGAGAAAAAACTTCGTTGGATGCATGTAGCTTCATCGCAATTGGCGACCCTGTATACAATCTTTTTATAAGATTAGTTATAGCGGAAACTCCTGTAAAGCTGATGAGTGTTTACAGTTATTTAATTTATATATAAACTTATGTTAGTGGTTTAATAAAAATAAATAAACTGGAGTTTGTTATGGCAAGTACTGCACCATCTGATCCGAACAGTTATTTGAGTTCTCTTGAGAGTTGGGTAGCTAAGGCAGCTGAGGCGTCTAAACCGAAAGATCAGCTGGATAAGGATGAATGTGCTGAACAGATCAATACGGTATTGCAATCAGTGCTTATGAATAAAGACCAATTAGGAGAGGCGCAACGTCTTAAATTAAGGTATTTGTGCCTTTTGTTAAAGGCAAGTGACGCAAAAGGGCTTATTCGAGCGGATCTTATCAGCAGTGTTGACGAGCTGAAATCAAAAATCCTTATGCCATCTGACCAGACGGAGATAGTCATTCACACTAAAGATGGCGATGTAAATATTTTACGTGAAAGCATCAAAGGTCAAAGCGAATTTTTTGACAGAATGTTAGAAAGGGGTCAAACATTAAATCTTGGGGATGTCTCCAAAGATTTGATTCTTAAGTTTGTCGAATGCCTTGCTAAGCCGTCTTTGGATTCCTCTCATCTTTCACCTGAAGAGACTTTAGCTTTACTGGAGTTTAGCGGTAAATACCTATTAGACAAGTTCAAAGCTAAGTTGATGAGACCTTTGTTGCAACATCAGTTGATGAGACCTTTGTTGCAAAATCTTGGGTGTGCGTTCCAAGAAAAGCAAATAGGCTCTCCTCCCAATACAGTGACTAAATACATCATTGCCGCGGGTGAGATCGGGGTTTTGACTGACGATATTTGGAGGAACGTTGGCCAAGATCTCCCTGTTTACGTAGGAGTACATGGTCCTGGTGAATTAAATGAAGTTTTGCAGGCGCGCCAAACGTTAGACATTAAGCTGCCCCTTCAATTGAAGTACGATGGCCTCTCAATGGCGGAAGAAGAGAAATTAAAGGCTGACGCAGCTGTCCAAGGAATCAGGATAGAGCCATATCTTGAGAGGGGAGAGGCTGCTGCTCTAGCCTTGCAAAATCTTGGGTGTGCGTTCCAAGAAAAGCAAATAGGCTCTCCTCCCAATACAGTGACTAAATACATCATTGCCGCGGGTGAGATCGGGGTTTTGACTGACGATATTTGGAGGAACGTTGGCCAAGATCACCCTGTTTACGTAGGAGTACATGGTCCTAACGAATTAAAAAAAGTTTTGCAGGAGTGCCAAACGTTAGACATTAAGCTACCCCTTCAATTGAAGTACGAGGGTCTCTCAATGGCGGAAGAAGTGAAATTAAAGGCTGACGCAGCTGCCAAAGGAATCAGGATAGAGCCATATCTTGAGAGGGAAGAGGCCGTTGCTCTAGCCTTTGGAGCCGAACAGTGGAAAGAGATTTTAGGAGTCACCATTCACGACGCCCCGGAAATTCCTGGTTATTTTGTGGAAGATCTAAACCGTGCTTGCCCTTGGACACCAGGGAAAACAAAGGCTGAAACACACGAGCTTTTTCTCGTTTCAAACGTAGACAATCATGGGAATCCCCTCAATTTTCAGGCGCTAAATGAACTCATGAGTCCTCACATGCCCCATTTGCCGGAGGAGCCCAATAACCCGGGGTTTAGGTTAGTATCGGATCTGGTTAAAGAGTTGATGCAGGCTAAGGAAGCTAAGCCAATAGAGGGGCCCTATTGGGTTCTGATGCCCACATCCGTATTTGGAAAAAGTAGAAACCCGTTATTTGTTGTTGTTGATAAAAAAGCAATGAGTGCTCTTGAGCATTTTCCTGTCCCGGAAAAAGATCACCCTTATGAAATTCCAAATACCAGGGAGGCGACCATTCTCAATTTAGTTGTATTTCTTAAAACGAGAGATTTTGCTTTTGGTGGAGGATATGGCGATAATCTGTACCATACGTTCACCACAGATGAATTGATTGGTCATCGCCACGTCTGTATTGGAGGTGGTATGTCAGCCGCATGGCAAGGCCTGCCCCAGCCTGGCCTTTGCGCCACCCTCGAAGACGAGATCAATCCGTATGACTACGTCGGCCTCGCGCCGCGCCGGAGGTCCTAGGTCCTTGGCTTATTGGTGTACTGGCTTGGTTCTTGAAATTTGGTACTTGGTCCTTGGCTGTGCGCGATTTTCTTTGAACCTAGAAACGGCAGTTCGAGATGCTAAATTGGCATGAAGATCTTGAATTAGAATCACTTTGCAGTGGGGCGGGACATTCCCAAGTGGTGAAGGACCGCCCCACTGCAAATGATTCTGGTTCAAGAGATTCATGTCAAGTTAGCGTCTCCAACTGCCGTTTTTAGGTTGAAGCAGTTTCGGCATGTTCTTTTCCATTTAGCACCCAGTATGCATTTTTCACGTCGCTAGCTAGCCCGAGTTTCCGAGTTATGAAACGGCGTCTATTAGACGTCTGTTGATTTCCTGTCAGCCTCTTATGGAGTTCGTTGAATACCTGGAAATAAGTCAAAATGAGAGTCAAATGAGCAGATACACTTGATTTTCATTCGTTTCATCATCGCTATGCTGATGGCATCTGTATAGGAAAACTTTTGATCTATACTCAGGCCACCTGAATCCTGGAATTTTGACAGCGTCCATTTCATCCGCGAAGCGGAGGCAGTATATATCTTAGCTCGTGCAACAAAGCATCTTCATATAAGCTTTCTAATAGTCCAGGACCGCCTAAAGTTCTATGTACCTCAATAGCTGCATCAAGCACCTGCTCTGACAACAAATTTTCAATTATCTCTGCGTCTCTCCGGCTCACCGCCTCTGCGTTAGTCATAAAATACCTCGATCTTTTTGGATATTGTTCTCATTTTTTTGTTCTTGAAAGAGGGGAGTATGCTGAAAACTTTAATTACGCAAGAGGTCTAATGATAGAACAAGACAAAAAACACCCTCACTTTGAATTGACAGGAAGTATTTTGTCTTGTTGTTTTGAAGTGATGAAAGAACTTGGACCGGGACTTTTACCATCGTTGATCTTGCCGTAAGAGATAACTTTGTTTCTATCATGGTCTTTGGCAAACTTTTGAATTTTCTTGGGTATAGTCCTTCCAGCTTTCAGCTGGAAGGACTATATGTAAGAAGACTGGATGTGATATGCCTGGCATATCCAAAGGTGCAAAAGATCGCAAAAAAAATGGAAGATGAACTTTCCTACAAAATAATTGGCGCTGCAATTGAGATTCACAAAGCCTTGCCCCAATCATCAACATTCTTGCTTTTCAGCCACTTCTCTGATATAATCCTGGAAACGGACTAGTCTCATGTAAGGAAAAAGCGATGCCTCTTAGCAAATTTTTGGATCCAAAAAATGATTTAGCCTTTAAACGAATATTTGGAACCGAAAGAAACAAGGATATCCTCATCCATTTTTTAAATGATATTTTCGCAGGAGAAGTAGCTCCTATCGAAAAAGTTGAATTCATGAAACCTATACAAGAACCGGAAATCGCCTCGCAAAGGGTGAGCATAGTCGACATTATGTGCAAGGCCGCAATAGGTGATCAATTCATCATTGAAATGCAGGTTTTACATGAACCGGGTTTTGAAAAACGGGCTCAATTTTATGCTGCAAGGGCCTATATCGATCAAAGACAAGCGGGGACAAAATATCACGATTTAAAACAGGTAATCTTCCTTGCCATCACCGATTTTACCCTTTTTCCAAATAAACCCAGCTATTTAAGTCATCACCATGTTTTGGATAAAAAGACCTTGGAAAGAGATCTAAAAGATTTTTCATTTTCCTTCTTGGAACTGCCAAAATTCAATCACACCATCGCCGAGCTGCACACGATGACAGAGAAGTGGGCCTATTTTTTTAAGCATGGAACAGAGACATCCGAAAATGAGATGCTCCAAATTGCAGGTCAGGATATTATCATTACAAGGGCATATGAAGAGCTAAATCGCTATAGCTGGACACCTGAGGAGCTGCGCACCTACAATTCAATCGATATGAAGAGAGAAGCTGATGCAGCTATTCTTCAAGGCGCTCTTAGCCGAGGTAAAGAAGAAGGTTTAGTTGAAGGGTTAACTAAAGGTTTAGCCGAAGGATTAACTAAAGGTTTAGCCGAAGGGTTAACTAAAGGTTTAGTTGAAGGTGTTAAGAAAGGTGCTGAAGAAAAGCAACTTGCCATCGCACAAAAGCTCTTAAAGAGTGGTGAATATTCAATCGAAGAAATTGCTGAAATAACAGATCTTTCCCTTAAGCAAATCAAAGAGCAAATCTGAGCCGTAAATAAGACAAGAGCTCTAGCTTCATGTAACGGGGCAATTTCATTCACAGATTTATTTCTATGATTACCTGATCTTCCACTACCAAGTCAAGACGATATCCACAATCAAGCATGACATCTTTATAAAAAATAGCCTCTACACAAGCTAATTGATGACACGTCTTACTGATCCCATTCTTTTTTCTATCGTTTAGTTCAAAGCATAGACCGATTCAAGACCACGGTAATGCTCTTTGTAATCAAGTCCATACCCAATCACAAAATCGTCACTCTTGATGTCAAATAAAGCATAATCGGGTGTAAAAACAGGCACTTTGTCGCTGCATCTTTTTAATAAGGCTATAGTGACGATACTTTTGGTTTTTTTATCTTGAAGACTCTCCACAACAGCTTTAAAAGTTGAACCTGTATCGCTGATGTCATCTACAATAATCACATGTTTGCCTTCAAGATCCAGTTTGTCGATACCGGAAATCGTAAGTTCGCCGCGCGTAGTGCCATTTTTGCCGTAGCTGCTGCAACTGATGTAATCAAGTGTCGCATCGGATTCAAGAGATCTCAAAAGATCGGCTGCAAAGCAGATAGAGCCTTTCATTATCATGACAATCGCGATGGGCTCACCCTGGTATTTTTGGTCAATTTCGCTGCTAATTGCGGCAATTTTGGCGTCGATGTCGGCTTTAGGGACGACTAGGCGTAAATCCGCTTTTTTTACAATCACATCTTGCGCTTGAAGCTGCGTGGCTAATAAAATGAGTGTCAGTAACTTAATAAAAAACATCAGTAGTAAACTCCAAATAATATTATTATAAAATCTTCTTACCTTTTGTAAATAAGCTCTTTGACAAGCGCTTCCCCATGAGGGGTGATGTAGATATCGACTTCACCCGATTTTTTGAGGAAGTTAGTGCGAAGCAATAGCTTACAAGTGGCGTTAACGCCCCTTTCTTGAAGGCCGATGAGCTCTCCAATGCGATAGCGGCTAAAGGGGGTGTCCATTCCTTCAGCTAATAAGGCCTGCTCATAGAGGCAGATCATATACTTTTCATCAACCGTGTAGTTATTGGCAGTTCTTTGCTTCATGATGGGCAATTAACCTCTGTTTTAACAGATGAATCTTGCGGCTTCATCCAGGGAAAATAGAGGACATCGCGAATCGAATGGGTATTTGTTAAAATCATGATGAGGCGATCGATCCCGATTCCAACGCCCCCTGTCGGCGGCATTCCTTGAGAGATTGCTTCGATAAACTCTTCATCAAGAGGGCTTGCTTCCTCATCACCAGCATCGCGCCGATTGGCTTGTTGCACGAGAAGGGCGCGTTGAATTTCTGGGTCGTTGAGCTCTGTATAGGCATTGCAAATTTCTTGTCCCAAGATAAAGCTTTCAAATCGCTCGACGAGCCCTTCCTTTTGCTCTTTTGCATTACGATGCGGCTTGCAAAGGGGCGTTGTCTCAATCGGGTGGTCGATAATATGGTGAGGCTGCATCAAATGTGGCTCTGCATAGACTTCAAACATGGCCGCAATGAGAAGCCCTCTTGAAAGGTTTTTAAGCTTGTCTAAATCGATATGGCCGCTTGCTTTAAGATTTGCGCGTATCTCCTCATCTGTCATGGAATCGACATTGTATTTGCCATAATGGGCAATTGCCTCTTTCATGGTCAGACGCTTCCAAGGGGCTTTAAGGTCTAACTCAAAAGGAGTTTCATCAGGGTTTTCAGGATTGTTAATCGTAATTTTAGTTGTGCCGTGGATAGCGAGAGAGAGCTTTTCAAAGAGATTTTCTGTGAAGGTCATCATATCGTTATAGTCCCAAAATGAGGCGTAAGCCTCTACCATCGTAAATTCGGGGTTATGGTTGCGATCGATCCCTTCATTTCTAAAGACTTTGCCAATCTCAAAGACGCGTTTCATTCCTCCAACGATCAGTTTTTTTAGAGGGATTTCGAGGGAGATGCGCAAAAACATCTCTTGATCGAGTGCATTTAATTTTGTTTGAAATGGCTTTGCCTCAGCGCCGCCGTAGATGCTTTGTAAAACGGGAGTCTCCACTTCCATAAAGTCATGTTCTGCAAAATACTGCCGAATGAGGTGTAATATATGGCTTCTTGTGCGAAACTTTTCTGCAACGTCTGCATTGGTAATCAGGTCTAGCCAGCGCTTTCTGTAACGCAGCTCCTTATCGGCAAGACCTGAGTGTTTATCGGCAAGGGGAAGTAGGGTTTTACAGAGCATCGTCACTTTGTGGACGAAAATGGTGAGCTCTCCTTTATGCGTATGGAAAAGGTTGCCTTCAACGCCTACGATATCTCCAAGATCAAATTTTTTCTCGATAAACTTCATGTGAGAAAGAGGTTCACTTTCCCCGTTTTGATCAGCGACTGGAGTGTATCCACTGACAGTTGTAAAGTCTTTATTAAACATGATCTGAATGCGGCCCGTGCTATCTTGAATATGCCCAAAGGCATTTTTCCCCATCGTGCGAAAGAGGACAAGGCGCCCGGCTGCAACTGTGATTGGAGTTTTTTTTGCGCTTGCAGCGTCACTATCGCCGATATTTTCGCTATTAAATTTTTCGTGAAGTTCTTTGGCAAGGTGTGTCGGAGTAAACTTGTGCGGATAGGGGGTGATGCCAGCTGCCCGAATATCTGCAAGCTTTTGGCTTCTTAGTTTAAATTCTTCATAATGGTGGTATTCTGGTAGATGTTCTGACATACGGCCGTTTTTTTAAGTTTAAGGGTGTTGTTTTGTTTCGATTTTTGCTTTGATCGTAGCAGGCGATGGGTGGCTGCGGACGAAATCGAGCCTGCCATAACAATATATGGTTGAAATGAGGATGGCAAGGGAATAGATCACGACGTTCCAGATAAAGCCCTTCGTTTGCGCCGAGGCTTTATTGTATCGCACTATCAAATCCTTCACGTGCGCATCTCCACTACAGCTCCAACTAAATCATAACCTGCAATATCGGTAATTTCAACGGTATAAATCTTGCCAAAAGCTTTGACTAGCCGTCCGTCGTTGATGATCACTTGTCCATCGATCTCTGGACATTCGCCAAAGAAGCGGCCGATCATGAGCAGTTTACTTTCGGGATGATACCCTTCGACGATCACTTGCAGCTTTTTGCCGAGCCATTTTTTATTGAGCTTCATTATCGCTTTTTGCTGGATTTTCATCAGTTTTTCGTAGCGCTCAGCCTTAATGACTTCTGGGATTTGATCCGGTAGATCGTATGCTCTTGACCCAGGCTCTCTTGAAAATTTAAAAATCCCAATGTTATCGAGTGGATAGTCTTTAATAAAGCTTGCAAGCTCTTCAAATTGCTCTTCAGTTTCTCCTGGGAATCCGACGATTAAGCTCGTTCTGATGACGACATCTGGCATCTCTTTGCGAAGCTTTGTGATTGTACCGATGATATCTTCTTTTGATGTGGCCCTATGCATCGATTTTAAGACTTGATTATTGATATGCTGTATTGGCATATCGAGGTACCTGCAAATACGCTTATCGCTTTTCATGAGGGCGATCAATTCATCGGTAATCTCGTCTGGATAAAGGTATAAGAGGCGCAGCCAAAAGTCTTTTTTCACATTTAACATCGATTGGATAAGATCGATTAAGGCCGCAAGTTTTCTTGACCCTTGGTCTTTGCCGTAATCGCCAAGGTCTTGCGCAATCAAGATGATTTCGTGCACGCCTTGATTTAGCAAGGTGTTAAATTCTTTGAGGATTTGCTCTTTACTTTTACTTTTAAGTGGCCCCTTGATCGTGGGGATGATGCAGTAGGCACACCTTTTTCTGCACCCTTCGGCAATCTTTAAGTAGGCGTAGTGTTTGGGGGTCGATAGCTGGCGAGGGACTTCTCCTGCTTCAAGGTAGCTTCTGGCATTGGTGATCATAGCGCCTTGCTTGGTCGATTCCACTGCCTTTAAAATCCCTTCGACATCGCCAGAACCTAGCATGTAGTCGATGGCGGGAAATTTTGTCTTCATCTGTTCGCTATGGGTCTGGATCATGCATCCAGTGACGATCAGTTTAGCCGATGTTTTTCTTAACTTAAGGGCCTCTTGAACGCTATCCATCGACTCTTGGCGAGAGGCTTCAAGAAATCCACATGTGTTGATGACGATATAATCTGCTTGTGGAAGCTCTTCTGCAACTTCATAACCCGATTTTAAAAGAATGCCTAGCATCACTTCACTATCGACTAAGTTGCGCGGGCAGCCAAGGCTTATGAAATGGATCTTATTGCCATCGTAATCAAATGCAATGCTTCCCTCTTTAGTCTTAAAGGAGCGCGGCTGCTTAGCTGCGGGTGCATTTGACTCGTCATTTTTTAACATCTTTAGCATCGATTCACCTAATTTTAAAGTCAGGATTATACTAGAAGATGGAGATTTAATGCAACAATAGAAAGTGAAAAAGCGATAATTACTATTAACAAAGCTTTACCGCCTGCAACCCGATAATAACTTTGTAAATGGTGGCGATAGCGCCCAGACCATACCATCAATGCGGGCAAAACGCCAAACAAGATGACAGCGCCAAACGCCCCTGCAAAAGATAAGGCAGTGAGAAATAAATGGGGGTAGAGAATGGCCATGACAAGAGGGGGGGCAATCACCAAAAAGCAAAGCAGCCATGTCCCCATCGCATTTTTTGGAATACGCAGTCCATCGGCTAAAAAATCTACAAAGCTTAAGGAGTTGCCAAGAAATGAGGTCAAAATCGCAAAAAAGGCAAAGCATTCAGTCAACAAAACGACAAAATGGCCCAAAGAGGAGGATGAACCTACTGCATGTTGTAGAAGTTGGCTTGCCATTGCCCCTTGGTCTATTAAAGATTTTAAGCCAAAATCGCCATAAAGTGGTAATAGGCCAAGGATGATCCACTCCCATACGAGATAGACACATAATGGAATGAAGCTTCCAATCAAAATTGCAGTCCTTAAGCGTTTGACATCGCGATCTAAATAGGTCACAAGGGTGGGGATGAGGTTGTGAAATCCAAACGAGATGATCATAATGGGCAAAACTGGTAGCGCTTGGCTAAAGTCGATGTGAGTTAAGTGCTCTTTATGGACAAAAGGGGCGCCAAAGACGACTAAAAGTACGTATGAGACAATTAGGCCAAGCATCAGCAATCGATTGAAAAGATCGACTGCGCGCGTGCCAAGATAGACAAAAAGGGCAAAAGTAAGGCTTATCGCCAAATATCCGATCCAATTGGCAAGGGGAAGCCCTGTCAAAGAGAAATAAAACCCGGCTAATAGCTCTCCACTTCCTGAAATATAGGCGACACCTAGGCAGTAAAAGACAAAGAGAAAGCAGACCCAGGCGATAGCTTGACCGAAAGCTCCAAGCGTTTTACCGGCCATGGAGATCAGGCTGACTTCTTCTTTAAAGGATAGGTTAATTTCCAAAAGAAGCAGCGCTGTTGTCGACATGAAAAGCCAGCTAAGGGTCAACATAAGAGTTGAGGGAATAAATCCCGATAAGGCGGAGATGACAGGGATGCCGAGCATCCCGGCGCCGATACAACATCCAGCGATGAGTAAGATTGCGCCTGTCAAGCTCCCCTTATACACAAACAACCTCAAAATTTGGATTTTTGGCTTTGAAAAAGTCCCGGGATCGAACGATCGAAATCGATCCCATATTATAATATTGGGTCGATTCCGATCGTTCGATCACGGGAGCTTTCTCTTTGCCAAAAACCAAATTGTGAGATTGTTTGTGTATATTCGGTTGCATTTACACTCCGCTCTTAAAACGGACTTTTCCACCGCTATTGATAAAATCAATTAGAAAGTTTTGGTTCCAATCGCGTCGATTTTTTACAAGAAGTGTGATAGAAGGAGCGCGGTTTAGCCACCAAACTCCATTGATGGCAATTGGTTCACCAATAAAGATGACATGACCGCCAAGAGAAATAAAATGGGAAAGAAATTCACTTCTCCATTCATCGATATTTTTGATTTTTAATGTGACGGCAGGTGCGCGATCATGCCACCATTGCCCATTCACATCTCCAGCTTGTCCTGAATAAATAATTTTTCCGCCGTAGGCCACAAAATCGCTTAAAAAAGTATCACTCCAGTCCCTAATCGCGTTGATATTAAGCGTTACAGATCTCGCTTTTTCTAGCCACCATGAGGCATTGATATCGTTTGGGGTTCCCGAATAAATCAACCGCCCGCCGCGAGCAACAAAAGCATTTAGATAGGGGGTGTGCCAATCGCCAATATTTGAAATTTCTATAATTTCTTGTGTCAAGGGGTAAACTTCAAAGTTTTTTGCATAGGCGACTTCATCGCTAGATGAAGCAATGGAGGGGGATCCCGCAACAATAATTGCTGCTAGCATAAATGAGACAATTTTATTCATTATAAACTCCTTTTATAAATTTAGGGTTATTAGACCTTTTGCAAACAAAGCGAATTATGCAAAAGGTCTATTGTAGCGATTAAGGCGTCACTATATCAGATGCAATTTTATTGGACAAGAAATTATTAAAAAAATGTGGAGGTGGGATTAATATCGATAAGTATAAAAACCCCCTTTGAAGGAGATGTCTCTTTAATAAGTTCTATTGCCTTGGAAATGGGGTAGATGCTTGGGCCGCGAATGAGAAGTTGAAAGCGAAATTTATCTTTGATTTTAGCGTGACCAGATGGAATGATTGCACTTAATTTATAATCTGAAGAGAGCTTTTGTAATAAGGTATCCTTAAAATTTTGCGCAAATTGCCTTGTGGCAGTTTCATTTATCCCTGAAAATGTGAGTTTGGCAAGATTTGAAAAGGGGGGATATTCAAACATCTCCCTTACCTTTATCTCGTCGCTATAAAACTTTTCAAAGTCTTGCCTTGCTGCATAGGCGATGATGGGATTATCGGGAAGCGATGTTTGCACCATCACTTCCCCTTTGATCGCCCCGCGGCCGGCTCTTCCGGCCACTTGTGTGATGAGCTGAAATGTCACTTCAGAGGCTCTAAAATCGGGCATATTCAGGCTGTTATCGCTATTTAAGACGCCGACAAGTGTGACTTCTGGAAAATGCAGCCCCTTGGCGATCATCTGCGTGCCGATGAGGACGTCGGCTTTGCCTACTCCAAATTCTTTTAATAGCTTTTGATGGCTTCCCTTATGGCGCGTAGTGTCGGCATCGATTCGAAGAGTCCTAATTCCAGGCAAAATGGCATGTAAGGAGCGCTCGATTTGCTCTGTCCCAACGCCCCTATACTTCATGGTCGCACTTTTGCAAGAAGGGCACTGTGAAGGGGGCGATGTGGTATAGCCGCAAAGATGGCAAGCGAGCTGTTTTTCATTTAAATGAAATGTCAAGGATACATCGCAATGGTTGCAGCGGACAGCTTTTGCGCATGATTGACAAAGCAGCGTTGTGTGATAGCCGCGCCTGTTTAAAAAAAGAATAGTCTGCTCCCCCTTTTCTTGCCTAACTTTAATGCCGTTTAAGAGCTTGTCAGAAAAGTTGGTATACCCCTTATTTTTTTCATACTCTTTTTTCATGTCGATGATGGTAAACTGAGGAATGCAGGCAACTTCTGCTCTATGTGTCAATGTGCTTAAGGTGTATTTGCCGGTGGAGGCGTTATAAAAGCTTTCAAGGCTTGGCGTTGCGCTTCCAAGTATCACGGCAGCGCTATGGATTTTGCCCCGCATCACGGCGATATCCCTTGCGTGGTAGCAAGGGGCGCTATCGCTTTGCTTATAGGAGTTTTCATGCTCTTCATCGACAATGATCAGGCCAAGATTTTTGACAGGGCTAAAGACAGCAGACCTTGCCCCGATGACGATGGGAGCTACTCCTTGCTTAATTTTGTGCCACTCATCAAAGCGCTCTCCATCGCTTAAGCGGTGATGAAGGATTGCGATTTTATCTTCAAACCTACTTTTAAACCTCTCTATTGTCTGTGCCGTCAATGAGATTTCTGGGACTAACATGATGGTCCCCATTTTCTCTTGCAGCGCTTTTTCAATGGCTTGCAGGTAAACTTCTGTTTTACCGCTCCCTGTGATGCCAAAAAGAAGATGCGTTTCAAAGCACCCCTCTTGCAAAGTCTTTTCAATTTTATCAAGAGCTTGTTTTTGCTCTTTGCTCAAGATTTTAGGTTTGGTTTTGAAATACTCTTCATTAATGAGGGGGGATCTATCGATTCTGACGATATCGATTTGCAAAAAACCTTGTTTGACAAGGGTATCAATTGGGCTTTTAGACCCTGCAGTTTCTTCTAATAATTCAGTAAGGAGTATTCCCTTTTTGACTTTAATCATGACATCTAAGACTAACGCTTGAGCAGTGAAGCGATTGCGAATTTTGATGCAGTGGGCGGCAAGTTCTTCACATGTTTTTGCTCTCATGACAAAAAGCTGCTCTTTATGCTTAGCGCTTTTTCTGACAATGGCGGGGAGCATCATCTGGACTGTGTTTTGCAACGGGACGCAGTAGTATTTAGCCATCCAAATGGAAAGCTCAAAAAGATCTGATGAGATGATTTCATCATCAGACAAAAGCCGAGATATTGGCTGCACTTTTGGGACATCAGATAAGTCTTTGATGGCAAAGATATACCCCTTTTGCATTCGCCCTCGCAAGGGGACCTCCACCCGCATCCCCTTTTTTGCAAGGGCCGTCATCTCAACAGTGAGTCCATAGTCGAGGAGCTTACCTACCGATACATCGACAAGCACTGAAGCATAGGAGGTAAACTTAAATTCGGCAGTGGAAGACATTAAACCTGTAGGATTTTTTGCCAAAGAGCAGCTTTTTCTTGGCTGCACACCAAGCACTTGGCAATATTAAATATTTCGCAAGTGGCCCCTGTCTTTGCAAACTCATCCGTTGCTTCTTTAGAGCCGATGGCAAGTCTTACTGCCGAAAAATCCTCTTGTGAAGACTCTTTGATCATCACACAGGGAATTTGGTAAATGGCAAGGGCTTTTTTCACATTCTCTAAGAAGGTCATCTCTTGCGTTGTGCTCCCAAATGATAAAAGAACAATTGCAGATGTGTCATTTTGTAGGCTTCGTGATTTCCATTGATTTGCAATTTGATGCGCTTCTTTATCATCTGGGATAGCTTTAACTATTTTTAAATAGGGGAGTTTTTCGGCAACAAGTTTTTCCATCTCCGCAAATGAAGGGGCGGCAATGGGATCAGGTGGCTGAAGTGCAAATCGCTCTTGATCTTTTTTTAAGGTTGAGGGTGGGGCTACTGCTGTCTTCTTTAGTAAAGGCAAAGGCAGGGATTTAGCCTTGACTTTGGGTTGCGAGTCAGAAGGAGAAGAAGGTTGTGTGGACTTTGGCAAAGGTAAAGGAGATAGAGCTATCTTTGATTCTTGAGGGGTGTAGTTGGCGGTTATGGGTTTGGGCTCTTTAGATATACTTTTTGCAGATATACTTTTTGGGGATATGTTTTTTTGGGCAAGGCTTAAAAAATAGCGATACGTCTCAGGATCTGTGATGAGCTTTTGATTTTGGGGGTACTCACTTAAAATAAAGTCTTTGGCGAGGGTGATTAGCTCTTTAAGCTCTAAGGTTTTTTGTTGCATTGGAAGGCTTTCGATAAGGTTGCATGTGATTATCCTAAAAACGGCAGTTGGAGATTGCATTAATTTGCCATCTCCAACTGCCGTTTTTAGGATTATACCATTCCCTTCGATCTCTTGCAAGAGCTTCTCTTTTTTGAAAGAATAATGGAATGTCAAAAAGGAGATGAAAAAACCCACCAGAATATCCAAAAAAATTGGATATTTCGGTAATATTTAAGAGAGTTAAAAAGAATATCTCCACAAAAATTGGTTATTCTGGTAAAATTAAGATAAGGAGACAAAACATATGCCATCCCTCTTAAAAACAATCGAAACTTTTCATGTTACAGCACAAAACTTATTACCTTTCGCAAGTGCAGTCTATGCAAATCCCCGCGATTGTTTAGCGCGACTTGTCAAGCGCGGGGAATTAATTCGTTTGAAAAATGGCTTTTTTGTTCTTGGTAACAAAGTTGAAGAGGGCCAAGTTCCCTACGAACAGTTGGGCAATTTGCTCTATGGACCTTCCTACATAAGTTTTGAATGGGCACTTGCCTATTATGGAATGATTCCAGAAGGTGTTTATGTCGTCACAAGTGCAACTACAGGCCATTCCAAAAGTTTTAAAACGCCTCTTGGGACATTTGATTACCATTCTCTTTCCCATTCTCGGTATGCGATCGGTATAGACCAAAAAAACAATTCTTCTGGCCACTTTTTAATCGCAACCCCAGAAAAAGCCCTTGCTGATTTAGTGCATCTTAAAGCTAAGCATTTAGTTGGCAAATAAACCCCCACTTTAACCTAGAAACATGGAATGAATTCCGGATTTTATGCAGTAAACTTAGATGAAATTGACCCATCAGCTTTTGGAGTCTAGACGCCCCGTCGTCTCTAGTTGTTCCATTTCGGCCATCGCTTTCGCTAGCCGTTTTTCCCGGGTGGCCATTAGGTTATCGACTAAAAGCTGTATTCCACCCGCCACTTCAGGATGTCCCATTAGCACAGCGAGCGCCTGTGTCGCTTTTGCGCCTATCTGCAAGTTTTCCATCTCTTTTTGAAGTTGCTCTATCTCCGTCTGTAAGATTTGTTGCATGCGCGTATATGCAATGTCCCGTTCGTGTTGGATACGTAGACGTTCTGCTTCTGTAAGTTCTTGCAGTGCAACCTTAGTCCTGTCAATATATTCGCTTAATCGCAAGTGCTGCTCTAATAGCTTACTATTGATCGAATGAAACCAGTTAGACATGTCAGAAGTCATTAAGATATTATCTACAAAAGATATGAATTTCACTAAAGAAGCTACTGAGGGAATAGTGGTTTCTATTTTTGGATCTAATTTACCTAAAGAATTAAGAACGTCTAAACAGTCTTTCTCCGAAAACCTGATTAACGAAGCCTGTGTTGGACTGGCTTGTTGGATTGCCAATAAATCTTGTTTTGCCTTTTCGATACGTGCCCGATCTTTTGATTCTATGGCACTTTTACAGTTGTCAATATGCTTTTGGAAAAACGTCTCTACAGAATTAATGACCGGCGCAATCTTCTCCCGATCTGCGAAGTGGCGATGTGCGTTATTGAGAAAATTTTTGGATTCAGCCGCAATCCCTAGGCGAATCTTGTCAGTTACAAGATGAACGGCCTGTGCATTTTTGACGGTAGAGGCGATAGAGTGAGCCTCCTCTTTCCCGATAACACGCTCTACTGTTGGTCTCATAAATATCCCTATTGAATTAGGTGTATCCTTGAAATGTTTGACCATTTGTTCACCTTGTTTAATGACACCGTTCTTTAACATACTGGCAAGGCGCGCAGTGATGTGTTCTGTGCCAGCTTTCTTACATTTTGTGAAAATAATTGAAGAAGAGTTCATTATCTCCGGTGAACCAGAGAAAATCTCGTCCACTTTATTGATAAGGTTTTTGAAGCCGTTTTGATTATCAGAGGTGATATCCACACTATCACAAATCAAGACTAGCTTCACTGATTTGGCACTTTTTAAAATTTCACTTATGTAAAAAGCATTTGCAATATCTTGCGCAGGTCCTCTAGAATCATCAAAGCCAGGTACATCGACTATCACCTGTGGAATAAGGGAAGTCAGTGTTTTATCTGCCATCCAGGTACTTGGGACATGGGTTTCAGCTGCTCCTTTCTTTTGGCCTATTTGTGGAGCTTTCTTGGCATCGACTTTCTTTCCTAGAGTAATAATAAAATCGTCTTTAAATTCATCAGGGACAGCTGTCAACTCATTTCCAATTAATAAGTTCACAGTCGTTGTTTTTGCAGCTTTTGAGTTGCCCACAAACATGACAATGTCTTTACCTGCGCATGCATCAATTGCTTTTTTGGCTTGTGCGGCTTCTAAAGAATTTCCGCTTGTAAGCGATAGTATTCGCTTAATCTCTTCTTCTATGTTCACCTCTTTGCTAGCAGCATGAGCCTGATTTTCGTGTAACATGCCGCATAGGGTTGCCCCTATTATCCCCGCTGCTAAGAATGATGTAGAATGGCTGCTATTTTCTGAATGCCCGTTTTGGCCGAGGCAGACAATCTTCTTTTGGGAAAAGGATGAGGGGGGTGTAGATGCGCCCATGAATGGTGTAGATTGCCACTTCTCGACATTTGAATGGATTTGTCTTGCTGCTGCTAATGTACGCACTGAAGTCGTTTGTACTTTTGTCACGTGAGAACGAATAGCAACTTGGCATAAGGTGCTAAAAGATGGACGAAAAGCTGAAATACGCATCATAAACACACACTCCTTGTTGGCTTAAGTGAAAAAATGATGGTCTCATGTCGATGTTAATTTTGCAAATATTTTTTAGTATGATTTTCATAGTTCAAATGCTTTTATTATTTTGTTTATAGTGTTTTGTTATTTTATAATAATTACACGTTTAGTATAATATGTGTATATAGAAGCAAACTATACTATATGTATAAAAGGTAGGGTGTATATGCAACCTGCATCAAATGTCCCACATGAAAGCCCACGTGAAAGCACAGAGCAAATATTTGGCAACATCGATGCCCATTTAGGGGAAATATTGAAAAGCAGTGTGGGCATCAGCATAGGCGATAAGAAGACAATCAAAGTGGCAAAGATCTTAGAAGGAACTGTACAAGAAGAGCATGAGAAAGATAAATCCACTTCTGCCAACAGAATTCAAGAGTTTACAGAGGTATTAAAAAGCAAAACCATTGCAATTGGAGGCGAAATTCGGGTCGCTTTGAGCGATATCGAAAGCGCTGATGAGGATCAAAAAAGGAACGTGATTGTTAAATTGGATAAAAAATTAGCGAAGTTAAATGAAGTGATAAATCTTGCAAGAGAGATTAAGCAATGCTCTATTAAGTCGTGGGGCGTACTCAATCTTTTAAGGCCGTCCAAGCAAGATATTGATGAAACGCTTAAGACATTTGGTTACATCGAACAGCAGCTGCGTTCCTATAAATCCCAGCTGTGGGAACATTTAGGCGATGATCTCGATTTTCAGGGTCAAGGGGTTTCTGGATCGATGAGTCGTCTGTCATCCGTATCCGACTCTAGCGATCGCACGGCGTCGCCAATACAGCCATCAGATGAGAGTGTGCAAGAAACTCTGCCAAAAGCTCCCTTTCCCCCTCCACCACCACCTCCTCCTCCTCCTTTAAGTGCACATGCGCAACCGATTGCTGGGCCTTCAAAACCAAAAGCCGCATCTCAGGCAAAAGAGTCGCCTGTATTTAACGTAAGAGAATTTCATCACCCTTATTTTACAGATTTCACATTGGCCAAGGAAGACTTAGGTCTTTATAATGACAGCTACTTTTTTAATATGAATGAGCAAAAAAGGGAAGAGGCGGTCAATTTTTATAACGGTCAAAATTATGAAATGGGAAAAGCTCAGGCTTTTGGAAGAGCTCCGGACTTTAAGGAGAAGGAAGTGTGGACAGCAAAAGTGTTAGACCAATATGCTTTATATCGCAAATTTTCAATGGAGTATAATGCAATGACCTCTCAAAGTTTGGGCGCTGCTGCCTCTAGTCGTACAGCATCAGCACCCGGAGTAACACCTCCACCCCCACCTCCCCCCCCTCCTTCATCTGCACCACGTGCTGCACCTTCTTTACCAACTGCCGGAGTAAGTCAATCAAGTAGACCTAAGAAAAAAATGCCAGCTCCTTTGCAATTAAAGGCCGATGCAGCTGCAATCAAGAGAGCGCATGTGGTAGTAGAATACGACACAGCAAAGAAGACATTAGAGAAATTGTTATTTCCCTATCCCAATATGCGCATCGGGCCTGCAAGTGCCGAAGAAGCAGCAAGCGCTAAGGATGTCTATTTTGTCAGTGAAGATGAGTTGAAAACGATCATGGGACAATTTGAAAAAGATGCTAGTGATCCAACTCTTGGGAAAATGACGGTATCGAAAATGGTAAAACGGGCCTCTACTGAAAGTGAGGAAGAAAAAGAATTGAAAATAGCCATTAGAGGAGCTAAAGACAAGTTAATGAGAGCGGATAGGGCACTCACTGAGGCAGAAGATAATCTTGCTAAACTTACAGAAGATTGCAATGAGCAGATCAAAAAATTAAATGAAATTAAGTTATTGCCGAATGATAGTCTTACAGTGATGTTAACGAAGTCATTAGCGATTACAGAGGCGCAAGAACTATTGCAAATCGCTCATCGCAACTTGCAAGAGAAGAAAACAACATTTGAAGAGGAAGTCAAAAAACTAGAGCAAGATTACGAAGAAAAAAGAAAAGAATTGCTCAAGCTGCTTCCGGAAGGGGCAAACTTGCAGCATCGGCAATTAATTGCTCTTGCCAATGCGAAATTATCACCTCCTAAAAAAGGATCAGAATAATTCTTTAAGAGCTAAAAAAGAACCTTCTATCTGCTTGATATCGTCTATGACCTTGGGAAGGTGCGTTTTATATAGTTGAAGGGCTGTGTTTTGGACACTTGCCTCTTTATCTACTGTCTTTAACATCGCCTCTTTGAGCTCTATCAAGGAAGCAGGCGCCTTATCCTTTAATCTCCAAGCCGCGCGGTAAAGGGCGTAAACTTCCTTTTCTGCAGGAAATCTCCAGCGATTAGCAGGAGCTGGTTTGCTTAAATCGGGCTCCATTTGCCGTCCGTCGTCGATGAATGGAATAAAGGCGGGGTAGCCATCTTTTCCAATCATCGCCATATAGCCATTCATCAAGCGATCGTAAAGAGTAGCTGTAATCGGGACAGAGGCTGTCATTGTTTTTAATTCAGCTCCTGCTTTGATGGTGACTTCCAATCGATCTTTTTTGATCTGAATCGTCACGCCATATCTGCCCGCATCTTTTTTTGCTGCTTCTTTGATCTCTTCCGTCAGCGCAAATTCTTTGCGCTCAATGGTTTGATTAGGTGGCAGCTCTTTACCCTCAATTACAAGGGCTTTATCGGATATGATAATCACCTGGCACATGCTGCGATCTTTCACTCCAAGGCCAAAGCCACCCCAGCAGCTGCCACCGACGTTAGAGATGACAAACCCGATTGAGGGCTCCTCTACTCCTCGCTTAACAGGCCCAACGATTGGGGGCATTGGCTCTAAAGGGTAGTCCATGCGCATGGGGTCGTACACCACTTTTTCAATCGGGGCATGCTGAATGTTCATTTGAGACCAATAGTTTTTATCCCAAGGAAATCCATATGCCCAAATTACATTGCCATTTTGCTCCCATCCCCAATCGATCCGGTGGAAGGTGACGCGCCGACTTTTAACCCATTTCTCCCACTCAACATTTAGCTTTTCTAGTGAGCCAAAGATCTCTTCCATCATCTCTACGTTTGTCTTTTGATTGACTTTATCCAGGTAAAATTCATCGCGCCAAATGCACCATTTAAACCAGCGGTCCGGATCGTTCCAGAAAAAATGGGAATAGACGGCGCCAAGGCCTCCTCCTTCATCCCAGTGATTGGCTGCCATGTCTTGCATAGTCTTAAATTCTTTTTGCAAAGAGGCAATGCCATTGTCTGTGTGGTGATTGGTGGGCGCTTGGTCAAAGACCATTACAGTAAGCTGCTTTTTATTGGAGTCGTAGACGTGCTGCGCGCCTCCGTAGGTAAACCCTTCAGTTCCCATGTTGTGTTTTAAGACGACCCCTTGCAGCATATGAAGGTTTTCATGGATGACGAGATCTTTTAGGTGATATTGCAAAGAGCCGCTTAAGTAATTATAGCTCGTCATATTTTCCCATAAGGTGATGCCTCCTCCTTCTCCCTTATAAGAACCTCCAAAATCGCTTTTGATCGAGCGATTCAATTCATCCATATTTTTGGCATATACAATACACATGCGGGTGGTCTTTAAATCGGGGGGGATAAGCCCTGTCATCTCTTCCCAGTGGGCAAATGCAAGCTCTGAGATTTCCAGCATCATCTGTGAAAATTTTTCATCCATCTGAGATTTTAGCGCATAATGCTCACTCACATACCATTCAAATCCAGGCGTATTGGCAATTTTTTTTCCGGCACAGGTTAAGGGAATCTCTTGGCCAGTTTTAACGACCTTGATGTCAATTGCAGTCGAGGTGCGGCCAGACACGACAACTTTTGCAGGTGTCTCAGAAGGTGGCGGCACCGCGCCTTGAATGACTTCAAAGCTCATTATGATCACTCCTATCCATATTATCCTAAAAACGGCAGTTGGAGACGGCAACTTAACGCAATCTCTTGAACCAGAATCATTTGCAATGGGGTGGTCCTTCACCATTTGGGAATGTCCCACCCCATTGCAAAGTGATTCTAATTCAAGATCTTGCATTAATTTGCCATCTCGAACTGCCGTTTCTAGGATTATTATTATTTGCAGCATACAATCTCAAAAGGTACTCTTATCAATTTTTCCGGTTCATTCTGAAGCGTGGTCTGAAATTTTTTATTTAAGGGTAAAGGGCAGGGCTAGCTACTGAAAGGCCATTTCGAATGTCAAATTGCACGTTTTGAATGGGTTTTTTTAGGAAAAAGCTTCCGAGCCTGCTAAATTTTTCCGGATCATCAGAGACATAGTAGCGGTAATTGCCTGGCTTTGATGCAGGGCTTTTAAGAGATAAATGAGCGAGCATTTGCGCTGTTTTTACTGCGCAAGATGTTGCTGAATCGAGGATTGCAATATGATCGTCAATTTCATTTGCGATGAGATCTTTCATGAAAGAGTAATGGGTGCATCCTAGAATAAGCGTATCGATTTTACTTTCTTTAAAGGGTTTAAGATACTCTTTAACGATTAACTTAGCCGCTTGATGTGATGTAAATCGCTCTTCGACAAGAGGGACAAAAAGGGGACAAGCAATAGGAAGGATAACAGCTGTAGGGTCATACCGGAGTAGAGCTTTTTCATAAGCTTTTGAGTTAATCGTTCCTTTAGTTCCAAGAACGCCGATGCGGCCATTTTTAGATACATTGACAGCAATTTCTGCGCACGGCTCGATCGTTCCGATGAATGGGATGTTAAATGTCTGCTCTAGTTCTTCTAAAGCGATTGCAGAAGCTGTGTTGCAGGCGACAACGATCAATTTGGCTTCGCATTCAATTAAAAATTCTGTATTTTCTTTAGAAAATCTCGTAATGGTCTTTGCCCCTTTTTCTCCATAGGGCACCCTTGCAGTGTCGCCAAAATAGATCATATCTTCATGAGGCATCTTCAAAATAAGTTGCTGCATGACGGAAAGTCCGCCAAGGCCTGAGTCGAATATGCCGATTGGATTGGAATTAGCCGATATCATTTTTTAGATCTAAAAATTTTGATTGCATGGTTG